>Ga0180215_1001864_pt1 | contig 22256 bp, 22 predicted proteins | sample eDN3rd37CBELigBY_FD_128871 | JGI IMG/M metagenome (GOLD analysis project Ga0180215, IMG submission 128871) | Enriched backyard soil microbial communities from Emeryville, California, USA - eDNA 3rd pass 37_C BE-Lig BY (version 2) (version 2) | ecosystem: Environmental > Terrestrial > Soil >... | reverse complement strand
TACATATAGTCAGTGAAAATAACAAAAAATTTGCCCTTGTAATCCCCGCAAGGGGGATTCGGGCAAAGCGGACTCTCATCTCTCCTCTAAAGAGGCAGAGGATTCCCGTCCGCATATCCTAAAAGAAAGCGAGGATTGGAGAGTTATTCAAAGAGAATTGGAGCTTGAATATAACTTGAAACTGATTGGCTATTCTTGAAGGTGAGTAGCCTTTTTTGTATTCAATGTTCTGTAATTTTTGTTGGTCGTTTTTATTTTTCTTTTTTAATACGGGTAATTGTCCACAATACCCACAATATATTGTGTTTCTATTCCTATTACTGTTAAAAAAAGGTCTATATATACGTATAATAATAGAAGAGAGAAAAACTTTATGTCCTTCGAGTTAAAAAAATAGATAAAATAACAAAATGAAGAATACGATAAAAGCAAAGGACATAAATTTGAACTAGCCCCCCTGTAACTGGCTGGTGATTCTAATAGGGGGTTGAGGACAAATGATTGATTTATCTTCGATAGTCAATGGGTTAATAGTAGCGGCAATTGTTGGGGTTATCGGTATAGGAAGAAAGGCTTTAAAAAGTAGAAGTACAATTATAAATATAAAAAGCACAAAAAATAAGGTAGTAGTCCATCGGGATTCGGACACTACCAAGATAGAAATAAATTAATAGGTAACTTAAAGATAACAATGATGCCAGCCATTTTCAAGGGGAGACCAAGGATGCCCGTCCTTGGTCATTTATTTTCTTCAAAAAAAGCGATAAATCTTCATTGGTAGATTCTATTCAGGTATTTATAAAACATGACGACTATTTTATATTTTAAAACGGGTCTTTTTTGTTGGATATCTTCACAAAAATAATGTTAAGATTCAAATAAAAACTTTAATCCATATGGTTGCAAGTAGATTAATAGAGGATGGGCGATAACTATTAAAACAGGACAAATTCGAGGTTTGAACCTTGTATCCGCGGTGAGGGATTGGCACCCATGGATTACTTTATTAAACGGACTTAAACCAGGGTAGAAGGGACAAGTGATTCCATGAAACAAGTTGAGTTTGAACGGCGTTTGATTAACTGGCTGATGATAGTTTTTTGGTTGGTTTTAGATATTGCTCTTATACCTTTTGTGTTAATGTACTTCTTTCCAAATCAGGCATCGTTCGTCGGGGATGTCTTCACCTGGACAGGGGCTATTATAGGCGGAGGATTGACCTTGTTTGGGGTGAGGTATACTTTAAACCGCCAAGCAAAGGAAAGATTTATTGATGTGTTTCCTGTAAAACTAAAAAATTTAGATTTAATAACTGAGCAGTTTGAACATATTTTGAACAGCAATCGCCTATTGGAGTTTAGGAATAGCAGGGTTGATCCTATACCGGATTTAATCATAACAATAAAAGGGATGTTAAATTACTCAATAGATGTTGATGGTACAGTCTATACCCTTGTAAAACAGTTTGAAGAAGAAGTCATAAATATTCAAAGTACATTGACAGAAACCAGATATAACTATTTCAATGACCCGTTTGGGGAACAGCCTGGTTATACGGATGAATCACGTGCAGCTCGAGAAGAATTGTCCGAAGAAATAAGACAAGATATTAGAGATAGATTGAATAAGTTAGCTAAATATCGGGATCAAATCCAACTTAAGTATGTTAAATATACAAATGAATAAAATCTTATATAAAGGCGAGAAAATCATGTTGATTAAAACATAAAGATAGCCAGGGAGGAATCCCCGGCTTGAGTTAATATTAAAAACATACTTCTTGGGGACTTTCGGATGAACATGAAAAACGATGAATTCTTCAATTTTGAAAACATCCAGTTATCCTAAAGGAAATGGGAGGTGATGTTGTGATCAAATGGGAAAGAGATATCCAATGGAAAGTGTATTTTCCAAAAGAGAAAACTTACATTATGAGAGATCATAACTGGGCTTTTGCTGCTTGGGAGATAGAAAGGCTTAAAGGACGGCTGAACAAAAGTTCGGTCCTTTTCCACGTAGATTCCCATTTGGACGATTGCCCCGATGGTGTTTTGGTAAATGGCCTTCTTGAAGCCAATACTGTAGAGAAAATTTTAAGTGTAGCGGAGAGTTATGATCGAGAAGCAGGTCAAACAAGTCCCTCGAACATAATGCAAATAGATAATTTTATTTGGGCTGCACTTGCACGCGGTACGATAGAAGAAGTCTTTTACATTTCCAGGGACAAACAGGATGTAGTGACTTTAAAAGATCTGCAGAATCAATCCAACGCTAGTTCTGAACTAATTCTGTCAAAATTACCGAGTGATTGTAAATATAGACATTCAAAGTTTAATGATCTTGAATCTTTCTTAAATTTATATACACCAGAGAGTAAAAAAATTAGTTGGAGATAGAACAGCAATACTAGATCTAGATATCGATTATTTTAATGATTCGGATACATTCCAACCATGTTTGAAGCCATTGCATGTAATAAGAGACAATGTTGAAGAATTAATGCGTCTTTATGACTGGGACGTAATCACAATTGCCATTTCTCCTTTTTATTGCGGAGGTGTCTTAGAAGCAAATATGATACTTGAAACAGTTACAAGTCAGATGGGTATCAATATAAATAAAGGTGAAGATTGGCCATTATCTTAATAAGATCAGTTAAATAGCAACAAACTTTTAACGACCATCCAATTGAATCATTTTTCAATTAAAAGTATAATGGAATATATATGTATTTTCGTATTCTTTCTTGCTGACTCTTTCTGCCATGGACGTTCATTAGTAAACGAGGATGGATATTTAATATAAGAGAATAGGCGGAGAAATCTTACATTTAGCGGGTTAGAAACTGGTGTAAGAGGAAGAGAGAATACTGCTATGGACATCCTTAGGGGAACCCGATCAAAATGATCCCTATGTAGATGAGGATAGCGCAGGCACTATGTGTTGCACAATAGACGAGGATAGTAAAGGAAAGAATGCTATGGACGTTTTGTGAGCACGACATATAGTTGTCAGGTCCCGTTCTATACTGGATTTCGGTAATATTCGGTATAGTACGTAACACCCTTCAATTTACCGCTAGTCAGAGTTGAAGGTTACACTAAAACGCAATAAGTATGCCCTTTTTTTAAAAGGTTGTCCAAAAGACGCAATCATCCCAATGAGGAAGATATGCGTCTTTTTTTATTTTAAAAATCTAATAATCGAAGGGAGGAGTCCCCTTGTATTCATAGACAAGGGGATTTCCCTTCGTCTATGTCGGGGCAAACGATGGCTCGATTAGAAAGCGAAAGAAAAGGCGGGTATTATCCGACCCCACCTGAAGAAATGGCTTATATTTTGAAGCGGCTTCGTGTGGAAGAAGGTAGTCCTATTTCAGTCCTTGATCCTTGTGCGGGGAAAGGGCATGTTTTAAAGCAAATTCAAGTCGATTTGCAAAAGAAAGGTGCACTACCAACCACATATGGGATTGAAATTGAAAAAACAAGAGCAGAGGAAGCGAAGCAATATGCAGACCATCTGATTTCTTGTGGTTACGAAGAGGCTCGATTATCGCATGATGCATTTTCTTTCCTGTATCTGAACCCACCCTTTATGGAAATGGGGATTGACAGGGCAGAAGCGATCTTCTTCCGTGATTTGACCATGCCCGATGGGTACATTCCCGTTGGAGGACTGGTCATCTTCAACTTACCGCAATATGTTCTAAGCCGCGTAGCTAAATTGATAGCTATCAGACTTGAGAATGTGAAGGTGTACCGCTTTTCGGATGCCAATTACGATACCTATAAACAGGTTATTGTATTTGGTTATCGGAGAAAGCCCGGTTTAGGAAGGGATGAAGAATTACAAAAATATCTGGAACAGGTATCACAATCGGACAAAAATGCTTTACCAAGTCTGGATGTACCTGACGAAGATGAAGTCTTTTATCTTGTTCCCAGCCAAAAGAAACCTGTAGAGTTATTCCAATCTATGGTTGTTGAACCGGAGGAAATCTTACGATCGGTGATGGAAAGTAAATTCTATTCCAAGGTTTTACAGAAGGTAGAGGATGGAAAACTAGACATCTCCAAGGCAAAGAATCCGGCTATGCCTTTAAAAATTTCTCATTATGCCACTGCGATCGCAGCGGGTGCCTTACCCGAACATATGGGTGACCATCTGCTCGTAGGGGTAACGAAAAGAATTCAAATTGAAAAAACCGACATTGATGAGGAATCCGGTAAGATTAAAGATTCGGTCACCTATAAACCGAAATCTATGGTTCGGATTTTCTCTCAGGACGGGATCTTCAATTTAGAATAATAATAGTAAGGAGGGGAAATCCCTTTGCTTTATTTTACGCAAAGGGTGCCCTCCGGCTCCTTTGTGTATAAAGCAAGGGAGTGCGTATGAAAAAAATCCAGGTCCAAGAAGAAGGAAAAACGTTTGAGGCGTACGTTAAAATCTTGATGATACAACGCCCCAAAATTAAAGGAGAACAAAATCGGTTACTCGGTTTTGCTGTAGCAGGCAGTATGACTGCTTGCCGTGCGATTCATGCATCAGTCTATGCGAACACTAAAATTGTCGTAATCGATGATGAAACGGGAACCGAAGAAGAATTCACGTCAACCAATGGTTATCGGCGTGTGGAAGAGATGACCGGACGAGTTTGTCATATGTTCCTGTTGCCTCGTCCAGCTATCACTGAAGAGTATCAACACGATCTCATGGATGCTCAAAAAAACGGGCGACCCATCCCTGACCGGATTATTATGGATCCCGAAGGAAACATTGAGGAAAAAGCAGGCCAATTTCTTGCTGCTACCTTTGGTTTACCTCGAACAAAGGATTGGGCTAATCAATACCTCAATCTCTTACCGCGAAATAAGTGGACTGAGATTGAGGTGATAACAACGGAATTGGCTGGTCCATGGAAGAATCTCCGTGCAGTGCAAATTCATTCAATGGAAGAACATGAGATTTTGGATATTGTTAACGGTGCGATCCAGGATCGGCAGCTAAATGTTCAATCTTCATTAGGTCACGCTGCTGTTTTCCGCGAGGGAATGACCACCGAACAATATTTGCGCGAAAATGCAGAAGCACTAGCAGCGAAAATGGATGAATACCTAAAACCACAATATGATGGAATTCATTTACTCCGTTATATTGGGGAAACCAAACGGGTTTGTGTTCCAGCCCAGGCAAGAGTAGTGATGGGAGCATTAACTGTATTAAAAGAGCAAAATTCTGTTTTTCTTGTGGGAGATATGGGGACAGGAAAAACGCAGCAATCGTTGACGGTCGCCTATTCTATGATGCGCAAGAAGATGGATAGTGGAGCCAAAGAAGGATTAAGTGTCCTGATTGTTGCCCCGAGTATAACTATACCAAAATGGGCACACTCGGAAATTCCACAAATCCTAGGAAAAGATATGATCCAAACCACGATCCTACATGATACAGAGGATGCGTTAGCTTACGTTCGCAAGGTACGATCCGGGTACAAACCGCCGAAAGGCACAATTGAGTTTGTCTTGGTATCCACCGACCGTATGAAGCTTGGGGCCAATAAGTACATGCTAGGAGCTCGTTGGAATGCACGAAAACACACCTGGCACTGTCCAGACTGTGGAAACCCTCTCAAGTCCCCGGATGCAAAAAAAGGGGAAGAGGATGTTCTGGCTGGTTGGGCTGACGTGGTAGATACACCTTTATATCCGCCTTCGGATAGCGCGCTAAGTAAGGCGAAGGAAGAAGGGGTGATGGCCTCCAACGGATTACCAAAAGCATACGTTAAACGTTGGTCCAGTAAAATTCGACGTTTCCAATGCCATCACTGTAGTCCAACCGTTGAGGTCGGCGGTGAAAAACAAACAAAAACCAACTGTTCCCTTGCACGTCCTGCGTTAAAACAACGTGGAGAAGATAAAGTGCGTAACCGTTGGATGATCGCCCAAGCTTTTCAACGGATGCTACCTCACCACTTTCATCTAGGAATCTTTGATGAGATTCAATTGATGAAGGCATCTGATTCCGGGCGAGGTGCCGCCTTTCATAAACTCTTGCGTAGTTGCCGTAAATCCATGTTTCTGACCGGAACCTTAACAAATGGGGCTTCCAGCTCCATTCAAGCCACGCTATGGCGTTCGGACCCTCGTTCTTTGTTGGAAGATGGGTTTAACCATCAGACTTCCAAAGACTTGTGGGCTGCACGCTATGGGGTATTGGAAAAGGTGACCTATCGGGATGATGGAGGAACGACAGGGAGAACAACCAACCGCAAGCAGGAAACAGTCGTAATTAAGGAGAAACCGGGCATAGCCCCGCAGCTGACCGCTAATCACCTGTTACACAAATCCCTGTTCCTTGAGTTGTCCGATATGCAACTTCCATTGGTCCAGATCAGGGAAGAACCGTCCATCGTGACCTTGGAAGAGGATCACATGATCGAGTATCAGCAGTTCCACAATAAACTCTACGATACTTGTCGGGACTTACAACGGGACTTAGGATCCAAAGCATGGGCTTCCTTTAATCCTGCTGTCCTCAATTATGCGGATCAACCGCATTTAGGGCAGCGTGTGGTATTCAGGGATGATGTTGGAGAAGTGCTTGCCGTGGTAGAAGCACCTGCTTTTCCAGAGGACTACTATACAGCGAAGGAACTAAAACTGGTGGAAGTAGTGAAACAAGAACTCGCTCAGGATAGGGGATGTATTGTTTTCAACTACTACACGGGAGATTATCGTCAAAACGAACGTCTTCAAAAGGTGTTGAAAGATCATGGTATCCAGTCCGAAATCCTAGATGTTTCAACAACCAGTAGTGATGGACGTTTTGAATGGTTGGAAAAACAAAAGGAAAAAGGGACAAAGGTACTCATTATGTCGATGTCCCTGGTGCAAGTGGGTCTCGATCTCATGGAGTGGCCAACAATCATTTACTTTCAACTACATGATGATATTAACGTTTTACGGCAGTCAAGCAGGCGTAGCTGGAGATTGGGCCAATCCAAACTTTGCAAGGTTCTGTACCTAGTAAATGGAAAGACCCAACAAATGGCTCAATTCCAGCGATTAATGAGTCGTAGGATCAATGCACTGCTTGTAGAGGGCCGTATCGAAAGAAGCGATTCTTTAGCTAAATTCGCCCAGGATGATATGTCCAACCTCACCCGTGATCTTTCCAAGTGTTTAGCCGAAGTGGATTTGGCGAACAAGTGGAAGTCCGTTGCGGAAAAGGATTTGGATCAGAATCTGGAATTAGTTGAGGAATCTGAATTTGCATTGCGCATTAAAGAAGCCTTTGCAAAATTAACAGCAGAAACGAAGCGGCTTTGTGGAGTTCCGCTGGATGAAGTGAAACCAAAAGTTGTGGTTGATCAACCAGAGAAGCCTATTCTATCGCTTGTCACGAAAGCGAAAACATCATCTACCAATGATCAAATGGATCTCTTTGAATATATGGAAATGATCACGGTAGAGCGATTGGTTCCTAAGAAAAAGAAAGGCGCTCCAGTCGTCGAGCTTGAGCAGTTTGCCTTTGCCTTTGCATTCTAACTTAATCATCCCTTCCTAGTAGGGAGTTTTTCATCAAACTCCCCAGATGCTAGGTGTGGGGAGTATTTAGGGGGAATTGAAGATGGCAAAAAAATATCAAGGGAAAGTAGAAACCTTAAAAGGTGCAGCGCTCATTATGGAGCGTTTGTATCAGACAGGAATCTATCAGGGCCATAAGTCTGCTAAAAAACATTTGGAGGACCTTAGCCAATCGATTAAAGGTAGAATTTTAGAAGACGAGATGCGAAGGGAATTCAAGCAGCTTGGTGTGGTTGCAAAATACCAACGGATGCCTGTATATGAAACCGATTGGGAAGGTCTTATGGACTATCTTTCAGATTTAGGAATCCTTATTCCTTTACTCCAAGTAGACGTGGATAAGTTGAAAGAAGATCCAGAGCTTCATCAGACCATAACCACTCACTTTCAAAATCCGATTGAACAGTATATACGGATGACCCCCAATAAGCAGGGGAAAGTGAGCGTTGTCCCTTTAGAGGTAACAGACCTGGAAACAGAACAACTTGCTACTTTGTGGTTGGATACCAAAAGGAAATTCCAAACCTTTGACTCTTATTTAGAGCATGGAAAGATACACATGAGGAATTGTCCTCTGTTAAAAAAGGCGAGAAAAGTGAGCTGTAATTACGGTTCCGTTTCTCTACTGGACAAAGATCCAACTTTTAATAACAGGGCAATCATGGAAGAATATGGGGTTGATATGTTGAAGGAAATCGGAAAAATCAACATGCAATCGCTAGATGAATATATCCAAAAGGGGTTTATATCCCCCAATGAAATCAAACAATTTCGGAAGGTAAAAGATATCCAACTACGCTTCATTGTGCAAGAGTTAGCGTCGGAGGATCGGCAATTTCAGATGTTTTATCGGAAATTGCAACAAGCTTCTGCCAACCGTCAAATTGGTTAATCTTCTAAAAGCCTGTAACTAAGACATTTAATGATGTCTTTTTGTTATGGGCTTTTTTATTTTTTAAAACGAAAAAACCAAAATCCAAGGAGGAATTTAACATGTTTATCGTGATCAAAGCCAAGGAATTAATTGAGGGTCTTCAAAAAGTATCGAAAGCGGTATCCACTACTTCGGCAATGGAGATCTTAAAAGGGGTTAAAGTGACTGCAACTCATGAGGCAATTACTTTAGTTGGAAGTAATAATACGACATCCATTCAAGTCGAGATTCCGGCCAGTCAAGAAAAAGGGGTCTGTATCGAGAAACCGGGTGGAGTTATATTGCCAACTACCTTTTTTGATGTGGTGAAACGGATGGGAGAGGAAGTCACCATTAGTGTAAATGAAAAGTACACCACGACGGTTAAATCCAGTAATTCGAAAATCAAAGCGGAAATTCAACTAAATGGGATCGATCCAGAGATGTATCCGCAACTACCCGAAATTAATGAAAAACCTACACTCAAGTTAGCAGGAAGGGAATTTTTATCGTTAATCCAAAAGACGGGGTTTGCTACTGCAGAAGAAGAAACACGTCCCATTTTGACGGCTATTCTATTTCGCTTACAGGATGAATCTTTATCTTTGACGGCAACGGATGCACACCGTTTAGCTATTGGTTCCTTAAAGGTTCCTACGAAAGAGGAATTAGCTGTTCCAGTTCCCTCTAAAGCGATGAAGGAACTCGCAAGGGTTATTCTTCCGTCAGAGGAAGTGGAAATTACGATTACGTCCAATCATTTTGTCGTGAAGAACGGGGATATGGTCTTTTTTACTCGATTAATCCAAGGGACATACCCTGATGTGAATCGAAGCATTCCTCAATCCCACAAAACAAAATGGTTAGTGAATCGTTTGGAATTTATCGACGCCCTTGAACGCCTACAGATCGTTGGCGAAAACAAGAAATTACAATCCATTCAAATGAAAGTAGAAGGACAAACGGTCACGCTAAATACGAAACAACGAGAAGCCAAAGCCGAAGAACAACTGTTCATTTCTGGCATGGAAGGAGAAACGCTGACGATATCCTTCAATTTGAAGTATGTACTTGAATCCTTCAAGGCGATGGATACACAGCAGGTGGAAATTCGTTGTATGAATGCAATGAGCCCCCTCTTGATTCTTCCAGAGAAAAAGAGTGACGAGCTGCACTTGGTTCTTCCTTTGCGCACGGCTTAATAACCAAAAAGAGGGGACTTTTATGTCCCCTTAATTCTATGGAGGGAATGGGAATGAGACTTGATCCTCAGAAATTCCAAAAGAAACTTGAAATGGCCAATAGGGTAGGAACTGATTATACACCAGGCCAATACCGAATCCTTGATTATATATTCACCGAAACGCCAACTCGATTAGTTAACTTCGATAGTTTTACGGTTGAAGAAATGAAACGAGTGATAGAAGCCGCCTATGACTATCAGTGCCGAGATGGGTATGAGGATGAAGATATTTGCTTAGATGAAAATTGGGGCAATGTAGTCCATGAATATCTTCGGTCCACTGAAGTTCAATATTCGCTTCAACATTCAAAACAAAAAATCTTTCCAATGGAAGATGGTTTTCTATAGGAGGTTCAAAAATGTTATGTATTGATAATATCTGGATGTTTCACCAGTCATGCGAAAATCTGCTTGCATTAAAACTCTTGCATGATTACGGGTTAAATGTTTCCGACATGTGCGAGTACGGTGTGTATAACGACCAAGAAGCATACTCTGGAGAGGACATTCTCTTTCAGGCAATGAGGGGATTGTTTGGGAAGCTTGACTTCGATGAAGATGAAGAACGGGCTTATGAAGTTTCCGTATGTGACATGCATTGTGCGGAAATAGAAGAACTCTGCAAGGTTATGGATTTGCGATTTCTTCATGCTCAGTTTCAATCATTTTCCCATACATCTAGCGATAGCTATTCTTCTGAAATGTTTATCTCTATCAATGAAAAAAAGAATGGATTTCGGATTGAATTCCATGAGCTTTATGGAGGTTGTTTAAGCTTCATTGATACCTTCATCAAATTACGAAAAAAAGTAGATCAATTGGCAACACTTTTGATCGCTCGTCCAAAGGGGGAGGATACGAATGGCTACCTACCATGTGCAGTTTAGCGATGACTTCTCACAGGGGACTCCTTACTGTGATGTACAGGTCAAATCATCCGATGGCGCTATCTTAAATGAGTACATAATGACATTGGATCACTTTGTCGATGCGATTATGTCCTCCGAGATGCAAGAAATGGTAGAGAAAAAGTACCGCATTACGGGTGTCCGAAAAGTAAAGCGTAAAATCCAACGGTTTGTCAGCCCAATTCTTCCAAAAAACTGTATTCGGCATATTTGGTTAAACTATGAAAAACAGGATCAGGTTATCTTCATAGAAGTGCCAAGAAAACGTTGGGATATTCGATACTATGATAGTCCAATGGAACAGGTAGGTTTTCCTCGCCTTATATTCGGCTATCGGGTACAAGGGGCAACGTTTAAAAATATGTTTCTGTTGGCTGTAAAAGATAGCGGAAAAATCAAAGGGGATACACCCTTGTATAAATTCCCTTATGCGAACGTATCCAACGGTAGAGTTTGTATGGGTGGGAATGTCCTACCTCCCATTCAAGAAATCTCGCAATTGGCTACGTATCATCATTTATTTTTCGCGGCTCCTAGTTCTAACTGCTATTACGGAACAGAGCGTAATGAGTCGGGAATACATGATTTACGGGAGTTGTACACCAAAATGCAGCATCGAGACTTTCCGGAAGAATGGTTAGCCTCAGAAAAAATAACCTTTGACCAGTTTGTATCCAAACTTTAGTCATTTGGTCTATCTTTCTAAAAAATAATAAGAAAACGGAGGAATCTATAATGTCTCAAAACGAACTATTCCAAGAAACGTTGTTCAGCTTTTTAGGAGAAGAAGAAGCCACTCCTGTAGGTACAAAGGAACAAAAGGTTACGAGCAAATCTAAGAATGAAACCGCAGGGAAGAAAGCTGCTCCTGCCAAAGTGACTCCTAAACCAGTCGAAGAAAAGCTAGAGTTAACGGTAGAAACCATCATTCGTTACGGCGGTGAAAGTCTACCCGTTACAGATTATTTTTCGGTTGAGGAAATCACGGAAGGCATTCGCATTCTGGAAGGAGAAAAGGTAGGAGAACTACGTCCTATAAACTCTGAAGACCTTCGTAAGCGGATGGAAGAAGATTATGCGGAATTGATCGAGGGATACACCCACATGATTTTCAACAAGGAAAAGAATTTAGTGCTCCCGCTTCTTCAAGCGAGAAAAAAAGGGGCAAAAACAAACTTAGAAGATAGATGCTATTATTGCGAAAAAAAGAAAGCATCCACTACCAAATTTGAACAACCATGTTGTGTAAGTTGTTCTCAAAGAAACATCTCAACAGTTGGTCATCCAGAACCATTACTAAATAATCAACAAATGGCTAAACGGTTGAAATTTATGATGTCTACCTTCAGATTTGCATTTGAGGAACAGATTGATGAAGATCACGATTTTTAAAAAAGGATTTTAAAAATACTCCAAAGGAGGGAAGCAAGTACCTCCTTTGGGGGTACTTTGCAAATTTAATGATTCTACAAAGGAAACATGGGGTATATCTATCCCTAGAAGAAGCGATTCAGAATAAACGCCGGAGTATGTATATTCCAGGGGCGGATGGATCCGTCTATCACTTTCACGAAAATGATATATTGGCCATCTGTACCAAGGCAAAACAAGTACCCGATGTGCCCCCACTAAAAGAAGGAATTCGACTTCGTTTGCCAAAGAAGATCGATTGGTCCCTTGTACAGCGTTTTATCTCCATTGCTCGTTACTATGGGCTGGAACATCAGGTGGAATTCCACAGCGAAGTCTATTGGAATCTGTTAACGCAGGAGTATCGATTGGTCATACCGAAACAAAAGGCATCCCTTGGCCATGTAGAAGCGACAAGCAATTTCCTTCTGGAGTGTCCAAGTATCGATTGGATCAAGGTGATGGAAATTCACAGTCATCATGTATGGGAAGCCACGCCTTCTTTACAGGATGATGAAAGTGAGCGGCAAACCATTCTTTACGCAATCGTTGGGAAGATAGATGAATTCTTTCCGCAAATTACGGTTCGAACCTTCTTTCAAGGGAAGCATTTACCTATAAACCCATGGGAAGTATTTGAGTCACCTTTTCCTACCTGTACAGAATCTTTATCCCAAGTAGAAATCGTGGAAGGGAGGGCTAAGGATGATTCGACTCCTGCATGGATCTAAAAAGCGGATATTCCCTTATATTGTGCAAATCGGGGCTGGGGCCAATGGCGGATACATCCTTCAGCAAACCGCCCAAATGATGAACATATTTGGGATCAAAGGATTCTATCTTATAGCTGATCCAGATCGGGTCGAGCAAAAGAATCTTCGAAATCAACTATTCATTGCTAAAGATGTGGGACAGACCAAGGCATCTGTATTAGCAAGGCGGTATCGGACGCATTATCAAGTGGAGATTGCGAGCTTCGATGAACGATATATCGAAACAGTGGATGATGTAGCACGGTTGTTCCGATATACGGATTATCAGGATTGCTTTTACTATGATACCTTGTTTTTGCCTATCCTTTTAAGCTGCGTTGATAATAATTTCACTCGAAAAATTATGCATGATTACTTCATGCAACAAGATCGTCTTCTCTACATTGACGTCGGGGTAGAGTCAGCTTGGGTACCATCCCATGGACATCCCAAAGAGCAATGGAGAAAGGAAGAAGTAGAAAGGCACGAAAAAACAGGATATACCGGTCAAGTGGTTACCGGGTTGCGCATAAACCATGTTACCTTGTTACCACCCATTGCCGAATGCTTCCCGGATATTCTTACGGACGAGGATCAAATTGCTCCAAGTGAAATGTCCTGCTCAAACATCATTTTGAACGAGCCGCAACGGTTAATCACAAATCGGTTTGCCGCGACAGTGGTAGCAGGATATCTCAATGAGCTTTTTGATACTGCGACAATAACCAATCATAAAACCTACTTCCACGCAAAAAAGCAATATATGCGTGCAGAGGTAATACCTAAAGAGAACTCTGAGTAACTCAGGGTTCTCTTTTTCTTAACTAGATAGTTTTCACAAACTCAGGAAAAGGAGGAAGCCCTTCGGCTAGAATTTTGGTCGAAGGGTCACTCCTTCCACCATCAAGCCCAGGGCAACAAAACATGAATTCTCAAGCATTGATAAACCTAGCAGAAAGCTTGGTCCAACCGATCCCCCAAGGAATGCTACCCTTGGACGAAGAAGAAGTGTTTAGAGATGCAAATGAACTAAAAAAATGGTATATTCGTTGAAACGATAAGAAAAGATTGGGATGGTTATATGTTCGACGTGATCGATACCATGTTAAAAAAGATTCAAGAACAACGCCCATTTACTCAAGAACTAATGAAAACTATTACCCAAAAATTTCGTGAGGATTGGACATACCACACGAATGCGATTGAGGGAAATACATTTACATTACAGGAGACAGCATTTTTTTTACGAGAAGGCTTAACGATTAAAGGAAAAACCCTTCGCGAACATTTGGAAATTGTTAATCATGCAGAGGCGATTGAATACCTACAGGATGCTATTCGCCGACGTGATTTGACGGAAGGGTTGATCAAGGAGTTTCACGCCATTCTATTCCAAGGGGTGAAATCCTGGGCGGGAGCAAAGCCTATTGTACCGGGATCGTATAAAACAGAAGATAACCATGTTTTGACGCTTAGTGGAGAGATTCACCACTATGTTCCTGCCGTCCAAGTACCTATTGAGATGGAAAAACTTTTGACTTGGTACAGAGAAAAACAGGGTAAACTTCATCCGATTGAATTAGCAGCTGTGTTCCATCACCGAATTGCTGCGATCCATCCTTTTCCTGACGGAAATGGAAGGGTCAGCCGGATATGTATGAATTATATCCTCATGAAAGCGGGGTTTCCACCTGCTATCATCCGTAATGAAAATCGCCAAGAGTATTATTTAGCTTTAGGGGAAGCGGACAAAGGGAATACTCAGCCATTTATTCAATTAGTTGCCGAAGAAGTGAAGAAGAGCCTTGAGATCATAGTTGACGTCTTAGGAAGTTAGTCAAAACGTCTGGATATATTGGTCAAGTGGTTACCAGGTTACGACTGAACCATGTTACCGTGTTACCACCCATTGCCGAATGCTTCCCGGATATTCTTACAGGCGAGGATCAAATTGCACCAAGTGAAATGTCCTGTTAATGAGCTTCAACGGTTAATCACCAATCGGTGCCATGTAGATTACGATCCTCATTATGCCAAGCTGTGTGCTTCCTTCAAGCGGAATCGCGGCATCAGGCAAGAGGAAGCATGTATTCACGAAACAATATCAACAACTATAAAAGAAGATTTGACTGCACCCTTTGAGTTTGATGAAAATGGTCAATTTATTCTCTTTTAGTTGATTGTCTAAAACCTGTTCTAAACCCAGAATTGGGGGAATTATGATCCTTCCCCCGTTTCGGGGAAGGAATAGGAGGGAATATTGTGAATTACTACGATATCAAAGCCAAAGAAAAAGAGCGCCAGTTCTTAAAAAAGTGCAAGGAAGGATTTTTCTATTTTACGGGAAACGGAAGGAAGAATTGGGTGGTTCAAGTAACCAAACAATCCTTCCATGTTTCCACAGAAGGTAGTAAATCTCCTTTTCGGATTTCAAGGTATCGCTTAAGAAAGGCCATCTCCTTTTTTCTGCTAAAGAGGACAGTGATCCGAAAGGATCTTGAATCCTATTCCAACTTTTCTTCCAGCCTTTTAGGACTGTTGAGGATAATTTTTTCAGAGGTTTCTAAAATACAAAGAACCGTGCATGGGTTACTACGGCTAACAATGAAGGGAGTGCGATTCCTGTTCAGTGGGGTGCCGCGGTCACCGGGTGACATGGAACTGATTCAGCAAAACAACGGTAAGTGGGTTCTTCTAAGCTACTACCATTTAAGGGACGATCCCCAGAACCATTGGATAGAATACCTGACCTGCTATGATCTTCGAATGGTGTTGGACTCAGGTGAATTCAGTCTTTGGAATGCAAGAGAAAAAGGCTTAAATGTTCCTCCCATAACCGTTGAGGATTATGCTGCATTTGTTAGGAAGCATGAAAAATACATTGATGCTTATTTCACATTGGATCGGGTGGGTGATCCCGTTATGACCCATTTCAATCAGCGATATTTAACTCAATACGTTGGGCGACCGCCGATACCCATTTGGCACGTTCAATCCGATTGGAATGAACTTGATCAGGTTGTCTCAGAGGATCATGAAGTGATTGGAATTGGGGGATCAGTTAAAATCCGAAGTGAAGAAAAGAAACGGACTATTTTCCAAGAGATTTTTAAAAGATACCCAAACCAAAACTTCCACTGTCTTGGACTTTCAAGTGCCCTCCTATGGGAATTTGATTGGTTGTCCAGATATCTCCATGGTTTTTCTGTACAAAATGTTACAAAACTATCCTACCCATTGATATCTCTATAGTCGTTTGGTTATTGTACAATGTACACATTTATTTATTGCACATAATGTACCCTTAACTAATGCTAAATATTTGACAAAAGTCAATATACGACGTTAGAAGTTGTTTTCAAAAATCCATCGATTTCTTTTTTAGAAGGGGTACCGCCAAATGCGAAATGTAATCCGGATTTTGTAGGCGGTACCTCTTTTGGACTTAGTTTAGATTTTTGATCTTTGCAATCTAAGAGAATTAAGAACGACCGAGACAGAGCTAAATGCCATAACGGCACCCGCTAACCAAGGAGCTAACAATCCAAACATTGCAAAAGGGATGCTGATGATATTATAAAGAAACGCCCACACAAAGTTTTGCCTAATATTGGTCATGGTTGCTTTGCTAATTTTTATGGCATCGACAACTTTACTTAAATCACCGTTAATTACTGTAATGTCTCCGGAATCGATCGCGATCTCGGAACCGGTGCCCATGGCGATTCCGACGTCTGCGACTGTTAGGGCAGGGGCGTCATTGATCCCATCCCCGACCATCACCACATGTTTTCCTTTGCTCTGTAGAAATTGGATGATTTCCGCTTTTTTTTGAGGTGGGATATTGGCTTGAACATTTTCGATTCCGGTTTTTTTAGCAATAGTCATGGCGGTCTCCTTATTGTCGCCTGTTAGCATGATGATCTCCATTCCTATCCGTTTTAAACGGGTAACTGCTGTTTTTGACGATTGTTTTAATTCATCGGCAACGGCAATCATCCCGGCAAATCGATTATTAATTGAGACTAACATCACCGTTTTCCCTTCCTGCTCAAGCCTCGCAATCTTTTGATCTACTCTAGGTGGAATGAAAAGTTTATTCTTAATAAAGTAACTTGGATTAGAAATCAGCACTTGTTTTCCATTAATAGACGCCTTAATCCCATACCCCGGAATGGATAGGACTCGGCTTGCACTTGGAAGATTGAATACCCTCTTTTTTGATTCTTTAACAATTGCCTTTGCAATAGGGTGCCCTGAAGCACTTTCAACAGCACCTATTATTTCATAAAACTCACTCTCACTTAAATATTCAACATAAGTGTCAGTTACTTGAGGTTCTCCTTTTGTAATCGTTCCAGTTTTATCTAAGACAATGACATTACTTTTCCCTAGAACTTCAAGGTATTTTCCCTCTTTAAAAAGAATTCCCGATTGGGCAGCCCTTCCACTTCCCACCATGACCGAAGTAGGCGTTGCCAAGCCGAGGGCACATGGACAGGCGATAATTAATACCGCAATCATCTTTTCCAAGGCCTCGCTTAATTCACCCGGTTGTATCATCATATACCACAAAACAAATGTAGCCGTTGAAATGAGAATAATAATTGGTACGAAAATCCCAGTGACTTTATCTGCTATGTGCTGAATGGGTGCCTTTGAAGATTGGGCTTCCTCCACAATTCGAATGATTTGTGACAAAGTTGTCTCAGATTCTTTTTTGGTTACCTTTATTTTTAATGTTCCGTTCTGATTCATTGTCCCTGCAAAAACATGATGGCCAACGCCCTTTTCAATGGGTACACTTTCCCCGGTTAATAAAGACTCATCAATCATCGAATTTCCTTCAATGACTTGTCCGTCAATCGGCACTTTTTCTCCTGACTTAACAATAATCACGTTCCCCGGGGAAATCCTATCAACAGGCGATTGAGATTCCTCTCCGTTCAAATACAATGTGGCCATTTTCGTTTGCAATTGGTAAAGTTTCTTGAGTGCCTCTGTTGTTCTCATTTTCGTTCTTGCTTCAAGTAATTTTCCCAACAAAATAAAGGTAATGATAAACGCGCTAGTTTCATAGAACAATACAATGGAATGTGGACGTTCTGGGGTATTTAGATGAGTGAAAGTTAAATAATGGCTGTAAAAAAAAGCTGCAGTAGTACTTAAAACCACTAAAACATCCATATTAGCACTACCACTTTTCAACGATTTCCATGCCCTTTCATAAAATTGGAACCCTATTATAAACTGAATGGGAACGGTAATAGCAAATTGGAAGAGGGGATTGATCAATAGCTCTGGGACTTTAACAAAGGAAGCCCACTCAAAGTGGGTAAACATAGCCCACCCCAAAGGGAAAGTGAGCAAAGCCGAAACAAAAAACTTCCACTTGAGAGCCGTAATTTCCCTCCGTTTCTCCATTTCTGACTGAAGGTTATCCTTCCTATCTATTTTTGCATCAAATCCAATATGATTAATTTTATTGATAATTTCATAAATGTTTATCCTTTTATTGTTAAATGTGACACGACCCTTCTCAGTTGCCAAATTTACATGTACTTCCTCTACCCCCTCTATTTTTGAAATCGCTTTTTCTATTCTCGTTGCACAAGCAGCACAGTGCATTCCCTTAATCTCTATATGATTTGTTTCTTTCATGATATATTTCACCACTTTCTTTTCCGTCAAATTAATATATTCTATTAAAAATGGGTACTCTTTAGAACAAACAATCTTCTATTTTAATAGATTAGAATGGATAGATTTAAAAAAAAGCCAAACTTCATAAAACAGTTGAAGTTCGGCTTTTTTAAAACAAACTTAGTGGGCAGAAAAGAATATGGTATATTTATAAACCGACTTTCTTTCCCTGGGTCTCACTTCCATGCCGAAAGGATACCATTAAAGCAAATTTGTGAATTCCCAACATAATAAATCCTGCCAGTACTTGATCATACTTTGTATTAAAGGGAGGGGGAAGGATATTTAAAGAAATTGATTGATAGGGTGTGCAAAGATGAGCAGTTATTTGTGTGAGGAAGGGGTTATTTATTCCTTCGATTAAGGCACTATAAACGAATAATAAACAGGCTGGCATTAAGAGAACCCCGCTCAAAATGGCATATCGTTTTTTTTGCCCCTTACAGAATCGTTGCCTTGGATCAGGTGACACAATTGGCAACCACATACTAAAAGACAAAATCAACAGTAAAAATATGTATCCATTGTGAATAAATGGACTTTGTGAAAAAACATTTAAAACAACTGGCAAATGATATATCAAGAACAATAATGCAAAAATTATTAAAGCAATCCTCGGGGTCAAAAACCATTTGCTTATTTTGTTAACCATCCGGATTTTCCGTATCCTTTGAAACAAATTATTAGGAATCCCTATTAAAAGAATTGGTGGGACAACAAAATATAGAATACTCATTTGGATCATATGTAAACTGAATGAGAGATGACTTATCGTTGTTAGAGGACTGCCGATGGTTAAGTATAATAAGCCTAAACTAAGGAAAAAGAATAGAGGCCGTTTATGATTGATTTTTATTTCTGTAAAACGATGTATTAGCACTGTATATAAAACAACAATACCTGTTAGGCCCACTAACAATGGAGTATTCCACATTAAGCTCTTTTTTTTAGGTATGAGATCATTTCTTTTGTAATTCGTTTATCTAATTTTATACATTTGGCACAAATTCCATTAGTACTAGAAGTTCGTTTATCACAATAACGGCAACAAGTCATCATCGTCACTCCTGATCATTATTCTTTAATATCAGGATTACCAAAATAGTAAATTTTTAAACAACATTATATAATTTAGTTAATTTTTATCCCACGAATAAATCCTTGGGCTTTCAATCGGGAAAATTCTGTAATCTGGAGTGGAATAAGTAGGATTCCTCAGGTTCATGATTAGGATTCCGCTTTTTACTAACAAATGAAATTCGCAAAATCGAATCTTGTTGGCGGTACCCCTTAATAGGAAAACTTATATTGTAGATTATTAGTAGCAATTTGCAAAATTTAGTATGAGATTGTATACTTTAATTAATAAGGTATAAAATAAAAAAGCTATAGACGACTGCAATCGCCTATAGCACTCGCATAATAGATCATCCACCAAGGGTGGTCGGTTCGTTTATTAGCAGAAGTAATGACTTCCCTACTTAGCTGGCAGGCTCAAGGGAGGTCATTACTTTTTTAGTATGGCTACGACAAGTACTGCGAACGCTATCATCAATGAAAGAGATTCGTATACTGTCATGCGGCCCACCCCCTTTCCTTTGGAATAGGAGATGAACCGGACCACCCCTTGAGCTGAACCGTATTCTATTATGCTTCATTTATTATAAACTTGATTTGAATAATTACAAGATATGTATGTATTGGTACAATTATATAATACGTCCCAAGGCTAGAGGAAGGTCATTCTTATTGAAGAGCTATACTTGAAAATAAAATTCCTAATCCTTGTTATTAAATCCTAGGAGGATGGTTTATGTCCAGGTTTGTTGACCGTTTTGAGTCACATCAAATCCATGACTCATTAAATACCATTGATTCTATAATTAATGAACTACTCGAAAGAGAAAACATGCAGCCTGACGCATTACTGGAATTAGAGCAGGCAAGGCATGTACTTAATTATTTAAAGTTAATGTTAGATAACTGTGATCCCACATTAATACCGCCAACTGTTTTAAATAACCTGAATGATAATATGGCAAAGCGTATAATTTCCGAGTTAACGAATTTCCGATCGACAAATAATAACGTCTACCTTGTTAATGTGAACAATCATCTTGACAGTCATATACCTACAATATCCAATCTCGTAGTACCTCATTTGCCTACAGATATTGATGGAATTAAACAATCAATTGTTACGTTTAAGAGATTAGCTAGTCGTAGCATCAGAGAGACCGAAAGTGAATTTAAACGGGTTGAGTCCATCAAAAATGAATTAGAGCAAGGATTTAGTCAAATATCCACGACTGTAGAGGATCAAAGAAGTCGTCTAGAAGCCATTTTAGAAGATTTCCAACAAGATTTTAGTGATGCTCAAAAAAGCCGTGATGAAGATTATGATAAAAGGACTAAGGAAATATCCATTTTATTCGATAACTTAATAAATCAAAAGGTAAATGATGCTGAGGTTGTAATTAAGGAAATTGAAGGGAGGGGGCAAGAATTAGAAGAATATTTTTCTGTTCAGGTTTCAGAATACATAAGCAAGTTGGATGATTATAAATCCCAAGCTGAGCGAATCATGAATGCCATCTCAAATACCAGCATGGTTGGTCGCTACCAAGAGGTTGCTAATCAGGAAAAAGATTCTTTTGAATTCTGGAGAAGATTTACCACAGGTTCTATGATTGCATTATGTTTCTTTGCTTTAATAAACTTTTTTTTCCTTCCAATAGGGACTGAAGTCATTTGGGCAGATATTGGGAAAAGGCTGTTTGTTGCAGCCACATTAGCAACACTTGCGGGATTTGCTTCAAGACAAGCAAAAATACATCTGGAGGCATCAAGAAAATATAGAAAGATAGAATTAGAACTAACATCACTCAATCCTTACCTTCTAGAATTAGAAGACGATAAAAGGAAGGAAATTTTGGCTGAAATGGTTGGAAAATTCTTTGGTAAAGATGAGGTTGAAAATCCGCCCAATGATACAAGAGAAAACCCGCTACACGATCTACAAAATAAAACTGATTAGAAAAAGGGAATGCAAAAGTAGATAGAACATTCGTCATAAATGCCTCCTGCCTTTCATAGGTTACACTTGAACACTAATCAACTAATCAAGTGTTCCAGACTTAAGACCTGGAGAGGAGGCTTTTTTCCGTTGAGAGAAGGGGAGATAAGAATTCGAGCTGAACGATCTGATAAAAAAATACGTGTTAATTCGCCTTTGTCAAAACCGGTCCACGAGAATTTGGATAAGCTGGCAGTGGCCTGTGGTGTAAGCAAAACTGGGTTAGGGGCCTATCTCATTGAAATGTGCCTTAACAATGAGAATGTGGTGAATTTTGTCCAGCAGCAATTTCAGGATTCATCCCGGTTTCGGATTATCCCATCTAAGATGGGCGGCGAATTAAAATTTGTCTTTGTAGAAAAACGTTCTTAATCTCATCCTCCTGTCGGGTGCAGCCGATAGGGGGATTTTTTTATTTTTTTGTTCTAAGCCAATTATCAACTTGTCATTAAGCTAGTGGTCTATGACAAGTTGATTGACTATGTATGCTATATTCTAGTCCCTCTTGGTTAACATTTGGTCCACTCAAATAAGATGTTATTCAAGAGGTTCTCTTTCGACGCAAAGACTCATATTTATAGTAATTTGGAAACACTTTGTTGATATGCATTCCAAGCGCATCTGCAATTAAATAAGCGTTATCAATTTGTGGGCGTTTTTTT
>Ga0180215_1001863_pt1 | contig 22258 bp, 20 predicted proteins | sample eDN3rd37CBELigBY_FD_128871 | JGI IMG/M metagenome (GOLD analysis project Ga0180215, IMG submission 128871) | Enriched backyard soil microbial communities from Emeryville, California, USA - eDNA 3rd pass 37_C BE-Lig BY (version 2) (version 2) | ecosystem: Environmental > Terrestrial > Soil >... | reverse complement strand
GCCTCGAGCGCCGCCTCGGCGAACGCGCGGCCCAGGCCCCGCGACGCCCCGGTGACGAACCACGTCCGCCGTCGATCCTCCCCCGCTGCGTCGTGCATGGCTGCGGATCATGACGGGCGGGTGGCGGGCGGTGCGGACAACCCGACGCCGACGGGCGAGGCCCCCGCTCCCTGCCGAGGGGGTTGCCCCATGGGTGATGCGCACGTCCCGACGTACGTTCGCGGCGATCGCCGATCCCGCCCGCCATGCACCTCGCCACCCCCTCCATCCGCCACCGCTCACGCCCGCAGCGCGCGCGGTCGCGCGCTCGCGGGGACCACCGCCGCGTCGTGCTCGTGGTCAATGCCAACGCGAGCGGCGCCGCGGACATCGCGGCCCGCGCGACGCACGAGCTGCGCGCGGCGGGCGCGGCCGTGCGCGCCCGCCCGACCGCCGACGAGGCCGAGCTCGCGGCGGTCGTCGGCGACTCCGACGGGGCGCGGGTCGTCCTCGCCGGCGGCGACGGCACCGTGCACGCGCTGGCGAACCTCGACCTCCCCGAGCTGCCCCCTGTGGCGCTGCTGCCGGCCGGCAGGGCGAACAACGTCGCCCGCGCGCTCGGCATCCCCGTCGATCCCCGCGCCGCCGCGCGCCTCGCCGTCCGCGGCCGGCCGGTGCGCGTCGACGCGCTGCGCGTCGAGACCCCGGAGCGCGGGCTGTTCGCGGTCGAGGGCGTGAGCGCCGGCTTTCACGCGGCGGCCCGTCACCGCTACGACGGCACGAACTCCGCCGACCTCGGCGCGGGCGTCCGGGCGCTCGCCGCGCAGCTGCGCGCGTTCCGCCCCGAGCACCTCGCGCTGCGCCTCGACGGCGTCCGGTTCGCCGACCGGCCGGTGGCCCAGGTGTTCCTGTCGAACCTGCCCTACTTCGGCTTCGGGTTCCACGTCGACCCGTTCGCCGACGCGCACGACGGCCTCCTGGAGGCGATCGTGCTCGACGCGCGCACGCGCAGGAGCGTCGTCCGCGCGCTCGCGGCCGCGCGCACCGGCCGCCACCTCGAGGGCCAGGGAACGGCGTGGCGCCGCGCCCGGCGGGCGAGCATCGACGGGCCGCTCCCGCTCGTCGCCGACGCCCAGCCGCTCGGCGTCACGACTGCGCACGTGGCGGTCGCCCCCGGCCGGCTGCGGCTCGTCGCGCCGGAGGCGCGCCCATGAGCGCGCATGCCGCCGCGCTGCGCCTGCGCGCGCCCCGCGTCGCGCTGGCCGCGCTGTGGGCGTTCGCGGCCGTCGCCGTCGCACTCGGCGCGGCGCGCGCCGTCACGACGACCTACGTCCCCGTCCTGCTCGAGCGCATCGCCGACCGCCCGGGGCTCATCGGCGTCGTCATGCTCGTCAACGCGCTCGCCGGCTTCGTCGTGCCGCTCGCCGCGGGGCTGTGGAGCGACCGGCGCGGCACCCGCGGCCCGTTCATCCTCGGCGGCGCCGTGCTCGCCGCGGGCGGGCTCGTCGCAGTGGCGCTGGGAAGCGCGAGTTCCTACGTTGTGCTGGGCCTCGCCGCCGCCACCGTCTACGTCGGCCTCAACGCCGCGAGCACGGCGCATCGCGCACTCATCGCGGAGCGCTTCGGCGAGGACCGCCGCGCCGCCGCGACCGGCGCGCAGGAGGGCGCGATGCTCGCCGGCGCGCTCGCGGGCACGCTCGTCGGCGGCGCGCTCATCGACACGTCCGCCGCCGCGCCGTTCGTCCTGTGGGCGATCGCGCTGCCCGTCCTGGCGCTGCCCACGCTCGCCTGGGGGCGCCGAACGCGCCCGGAGGCGGCTCCCGAGGCCTCCGGGCACGGGCCCGCGCTGCGCCTGCTCGGCGAGGTGCTGCGCCGCGACGGCGCGCGGCAGGTGCTCGTCGCCCAGGTCCTGTGGGTGGGCTCCTATGCCGCGCTGACCCCGTTCATGGTGCTGTACGCCGAGGAGGTCCTCGGCCTGCGCGCCGCCGCGGCGGGCGCCCTGCTCGCGGCGTTCGGCATCCTCACCGGCCTCGGGATGCTCGCGGGCGCGCGCCTGCCCGTGGCGCGCACGCGGCGCACGCTCATGACCGGCGTCGCGCTGCTCGGCGGCGGCCTGCTGGCCGCGGCCGCGGCGTCCACGGTCGCCGAGGCGGCCGTCCCGTTCGCGGCCGCCGCGCTCGGGGCCGGCCTCGTGAGCTCCGTCGGCTTCCCGTACTTCGCGCGCTTCGTCCCCGACGGGCATGCGGGCAGGTACGCGGGCGCGTTCTTCTCCGCGCGCGCGATCGCCTCGGCCGCCGCCCTGCCCGCCGCCGGCGGGGTGATCGCGGTCACGGGCTCCTACCGCGCGCTGCTGGCGATGGGCGCGCTCGGCCTCGCCGCGCTCGTCCCGCTCGCGCGCGCCGAGCGCCGGACGGCCCGGGAGGCGGCGCCCGGGCTGCCGCCCATCCGCCGCCTCACCGCCGTGATCCCCGCCTACCGCTCCGCGCGCGCCGGCGCGGTCGCCGCCGAGGCGCTGCGCCACGCCGACGAGGTCGTCCTCGTCGACGACGGCGCGCCGCCGGCGGTCGCCGCCGTGCTCGACGAGGCGGCCCGCGACCCGCGCGTCGAGGTGCTGCGCCTGGGCGCCAACCAGGGCAAGGGATCGGCGGTCGCGGCGGGCGTCGAGGCGGCGCTGGCGCGCGACCCGGACGCCGTGGTCGTCCTCGACTCCGACGGCCAGCACCCGGCCGAGCTCATCCCGCGGTTCGTCGCGGCCGCCGGGCACGCCGAGCTCGTCGTCGGCGACCGGCGCCGCTCGGGCGCGATGCCCTGGTCGCGGCGCGTGGCGAACGCGACGTCGACCTGGGCGCTGTCGCTCATCGCGCGCCGCAGGCTGCGCGACAGCCAGAACGGGATGCGGCTGATCCGCGCGGAGGCGCTGCGCGACGTCCCGCCGCCCGGCGGTCGCTACGAGGCCGAGACGCGTCATCTGAAGGCGCTGCTGCGCGGCGGCCGGCGCGTCGCATGGGTGCCTGTCCCGGCGATCTACGAGGGCGAGCCGAGCTCGTTCCGCCCGCTCGCGGACACGCTGCGCGTCGCCCGCGCGGTGCTCGCGCCCGTGCCGCGACGCGAGGAGGCGCCGGCCGCCTCGCTGCGCGCCGCGACGGCCGTGTGGGCGCCGCGGATCATCCTGGCGATGACGTTCGCGTGGGCGGTCGCCGCCGTGCTGCCGCTGCTCGCCGGCGCCGACGAGCGCCTGTTCCTGGCGATCAACGGCCTCGGCGACGGCCCCGAGTGGGTCTACCAGGCGCTCGACCCGCACAGCCGCAACTACCTGCTGCTCGCCGCGATCGCCTCCCTGGCCGTGCTGGTCGCCACGCGCCGCCTGCGCTACGCGGGTGGGGCGCTGCTCGCGATGGCGTTCGCGGGCGTGTTCGCGGACCTCGTCCTCGAGGTCATCCAGCTCGGCGTGAACCGGCCGCGCCCGGAGGAGGTGCTCGGCGACGCGGTCGCGCGCAGCCACGACCGCCACTGGGCCCACATCCCCTCCTTCCCCTCCGGGCACCTGCTCGTGACGACCGCCCTCGTCGTCGCGGCGGCGGCGATGGCGCCGCGGCTGCGCGTCCCGGCGCTCGTCTACCTGGCGGCGATCGCCGTCACCCGCATCACGTTCGGCGCGCACTTCCCGTCCGACGTCGTCGTGGGCACGATCGTCGGATGGCAGGTCGGCCTCTTCGCGGTCGCCCTGGCCCGCGCCGGCAGGCTGCTGCCTCAGCGCGAGACGGCGCGGGCGAGCCTGCGCGTCCCGAGCGCCAGGCCGGCGCCGATCGCCGCGCCCAGACCGGCGCCGACGAGCACGTCGAGCCAGAAGTGCACACCGAGGTAGACGCGTGAGAACCCGATGAGCGCCGCGACGGCCAGCACCGGCCAGCGCAGCCGCGGGGAGAGCGCCGCGATCGCGGCAGCCACCGCGAACGCGCTCATCGCGTGACCGGACGGGAACGACGGCGAGACCGGCACGCTGCCGATCGCGTCCAGCCCGATCTCGTGCGGCGGGCGGCTGCGGTCGAACGCCGCCTTGAGCAGCGCGTTCAGCCACGAGGCGAGCGCGAAGGCGGCCGTCGCCGTCCCCGCGACGAGCGGCACGAGGCGGCGGTTGCCGAGGTCCGCGCACCAGCCGACGGCGACGAGCAGCGGGCCCTTCACCCACCATGCCGAGACCGCCACGAGGATGGCGGTCGCCGGGCTCCAGCGCAGCGCTGCGGTCGCACGAACGGCGTCGTGGTCGAGCCCGACCAGCAGTTGCAGCGCATTGCCCATCGATGACGTCGCGCCATCCCCCGGCGCGACAGGGGGAGCCTACCCGGCGCGCGGGTGGTCGTCATCGCGTCCGCCGGCCCTTCAGCGGCGCACGACCTCCACGACGATCCGCAACGTCCCGCCGACGTCCCGGCCCCGCGGCCGCACCGTGAACGGCGCTCGCAGGAGGCCGCTGCGGGGCCGCCGCGGCAGCCGCAGCGTGACGCGGCGGGCGCGGCTCGAGAGCGCGGTGCGCCGTGCGCCGGCCACGAGCGTCGCGGGAGCGGACACGCGGATCGTGCCGGTGACGCTGCGCGCGCCGGAGGCCACGACGCGAGGGAAGCGCAGCGAGAGGACGCGCAGCGTCCGCCGCTGCACCCGGACGCGCACGCGCGCCTCGCCGCGCGCGCCGCTGCGATCGGTCGCCACGAGCCGCAGCGTCGTGCGGCCCGCACGCAGCCGTGTCCGGACGCGCTCGCCGCGCCCGAGCGCCCGCCGCCCGGCGAACCACCGCAGGGATCGCCCGCGCAGCGGGGCCTGCCGGTCGTCGAGCGCGGAGCCGACGAGCAGCACGCGCTGGCCGGCGACGAGCGGCTCCCCGCCGTCCGGGCTGAGGATCCGCACGACCGGCGGCCGCCCGTCGACGCGGAAGCGCCGCGAGAGCGCCTGCGCCCGCGCGAGCCCGTCGCTCACGGTGACCCGCACGCGCCCGGTGCGCGTGCCCTCCAGGAACGCTGCGGGCACACGCGCCGAGCCCGTGTCCGGCCCGTCGAAGACGCTGCGCCAGTTGCGCCCGCCGTCGCGCGAGAACTCCACCGTCGCGACGAGCTCGGCGCCATCGGGATCCGACGGCGTCCAGCGGACGACGAGCCCGGAGCCGCGGCCCTGGCGCACGCGCTCGCCCGCGCGCGGCGCGAGGATGCGGACCCGCGGCGCCGCGGTGCGCTGCAGCGTGGACAGCACGGCGCCGTCGCGCACGAGCTGCACCGTCGCCGCGCGCGGCGCGACGGCGCCGCGGAACGACGACGGCGATCCGGGCGGCAGCTCGCTCGAGGGCAGCACCTCCGCGCCGGCGTCCAGGAGCAGCGCGCCGGAGGCGTCGAACGACCGCAGGCGCACCGGCGAACCGGCGACGTCGGGCGCGTCCGTCCGCTGGCGCTCGGCCGGGAGCACCCGGGAGATGACGCCGGACGTCGCCCCGACGACGCCGATCGCGACGCCGAACCGCGATCCGCGCGCCTGGGCCGCCCGTGCCGGGGCGGTGGACTCGAACGCGCGCGGCCGCGGGTCGAGGCCGACGCGGCGACCGAACTCGGTGAGGCGCACGCGGAACCGGTTCCAGTTGCGCGCCGAGAGCCAGGCGTTGCCGGCATTGCGGTACGACGTGTCGGCGTTGTCGGCGCAGTAGGACATGAAGTCGTACAGCGGCGAGAGCGGGTCGTCGACGCCGACGATCACCGGCGACACGCCGAGGCTGCCGGCGTGCACGAACTTCGTGCCCTGCAGGCGCCCCGCGTTGTCGGGCGCCCACGCCTCCCCGACCTGCCCGTTGGCGCTGCCGCCGCACGTCGTGTCGGCGTGCGGGGCCGACAGCGCGTGGCCGAGCTCGTGCGCGGCCGCGGTCAGCGGGCGCGTGGCCGCGTTCACGGTGAGATACGGCGCCGTGCTCGTCGGCCCGGTGAGCGAGACGCTCGTGATGTCGCCGTTGTTCTGCCAGCCGGGCTCCCGGTTGCCGGACGCCGTCGTGTAGTCGTGCGTCGCGAGCAGCAGGTCGTAGCGCTCGGTGAGCCGGACCCTGAAGGGGAACAGCAGCGCGAGCTCGCGCGCCGGGTTGGACGTGGCCCAGGCGAGCACCCGCGCGCTCACGGCGGCCTGCCTGCACGCGCGCGTCACGGCCGCGGCCGTCGTGAAGGCGGGCGCGGTGTAGGTCTGTCCGTTGCACGTGAACTGGGCGGGGTTCGTGCCCGGCGTCTGCGCTGCGGTGAGCCCGGCCTCCGTCGTGATGTTCAGCGTCGCCGCATAGGGGAGGACGGTCATCCGCGAGCCGCCGGGCATGAGCTGGCGCGCCGGGCCGAGCACCGCCCCCGGCGCGGCGAGGCTCGTCTGCGACCCGCGCAGGAGCTGGATCGAGGCGATGAGCAGCTGCGGGAAGTCCTGCAGGCGCACGCGCCGCAGCGTGTAGGCGTTGTCGCGCGAGCAGTCCGCGTCGCACTCGCGGCGGCCGAACGCCGCGCCGAGCGCCGACGGCGGGAACTGCACGCGCGCCTCGAGGTCGACGTCGCCTCCGGCCAGCCACGCCGACGGCAGGCGGAACCGCACGCCCGTGCGCCGCCGCTCGAACGCCGAGACGACCACCGAGTCGCTGCGCGGCGGGTTGCGCACGGACGCGACGAGGGGCTCGCCGAGCGTCCGGCCGCCGCGGCGGGCGACGAGCGTCACCTGCAGCGGCAGGGACGGGTCGCGAGCCGTCGCGCCGGCGACGCTCACGTACACGACCGCGGTCGTGGACTTCAGCGTGTCGAGGATCACGCCGTTGTACTCCGCCTCCTGCGGGCGCAGGGCGGTGAGCAGGCTGCCGACGCCCGCGGGGCGGTAGGCGGTCGGCGTCCCGCCGCCCGGGACCGCCGGGAACGCGCCGGACGGGAAGCCCGACATCGTCGCGCCGGAGTTCGGCTGCACGGTCTGGAACACGTCGATGCCGCGGATCCGCACGTTGCCGTACGGCGGCGGCAGCGTGTCGATCCCGGCCGACGTGAAGAACACGGCGTCGCTCGTGGCGGTGTTCGACCCGCCGGCGTTCGTCGTCGTCACCGTGCAGACGAACGGATAGCCGTAGTCCTCGGCGCGCGGCGTGAAGGTCGGCTCGCGCGACGCGACCGTGCCGCGCAGCACGTCGCGCCACACGTAGCTCAGCTGCGCGTCGGCGGCCAGGCCCTCCCAGGTGCCGGGCGTGCAGCGGTACGTCCCCTTCGCGCCGCCCTCCTCGACGATGCGCGGCCGCTCGAGGTTGCTCGGCGGGCGCCCGGCCGCCGGCGCCGGCCCGCCGGGGATCTCCATGCCGGCCGCGAGCCCGGCGATCTCCTCCGCGGTGAGCGCGCGAGCGTAGACGCTCACCGCGTCGATGAGCCCGGGGAAGTGCCCGGAGCAGGCGACGGCAGGGTTGCGCCCGACCGTCAGCGACGCCTCCGGCAGCCCGTACGCGATGCTCGCCGTCCCGCTCGAGCCGTCGCCGACCTGCGCGCCGTCGACGTACAGGCGGGTGCGTGCGCCGTCGAAGACGCCGGCGATGGCGTGCCAGGCGCCGTCGAACACCTCGGCCGCGGGCTTGGCCGGGGACTGCGTCTCGCTCACCGTGACGCCGTCCCAGGTGGTGAACACGAGCCCCTCGTCGGAGCGGGTGCTCAGCGCCCAGGACGAGTTCGGGATCTGGGGGTCGACGCAGTTGCCGTCGCTGCCCTTGGCCACGACGTAGCGGTACGCCCCGGGGCTCTGCGCCGCGCGGATCCAGGCGACGACCGTCACCGTCGCGGGCTCGAGTACGGCGGCGCGCGGGACGCGCACGTCGCGCAGGTCGGCGCTCAGGTCGAGGGCGCCGCCGAAGCGGCCCTGCGGCGTGAAGGCCGTCCCCGGCTCCAGCAGCGCGTCGTTGCCGTGCCCGGAGGCGTCGGGCGTGCGGGCCCCGTCCGCCGTCGGGCCGTCCAGCGGCCAGGCGCCGGCGAGGACGGAGTGGTCACCCCGCGCCGGCGAGGCGCCGGCGAGGAGGGCCACCGCCCAGGCGAGGACGAGCGCGGCGAGGGCTCTGCGACTCCGAGCGGATCCCTCCGTGCGCCCCATGGGCCGACCGTATCCCGATGCATGTGCGGATGGCAACAAAGTGGTCCGTCACGCTTCCGCCCGCCCGGCACTTGCGTGCGCGGCGCCGGCGCGGCAAGGTCGCGTCAGCGTTCACGCCGAAGAGGGAGGCTGTGCACATGGGCAACGGGATGCGGTGGAGCTTCGCGATGCTCCCCGACTATCCGCTGCAGGACTCCATCGAGATGATCCGCACCGCGGACGAGCTGGGCTTCTACGCGGCCTACGCCGCGGACGAGACCTGGCACAAGGACCTGTGGGTGCTGTTCGCCGCCGCCGCCGGCAGCACGAAGAACATCCGCATGGGCCCGAACGTGACACATGTCTTCCTGCGCGAGCCCACGCTCATCTGCCAGTCCGTCGCGACGCTCGACGAGCTGACCGACGGCCGGGCGGAGTGCATCGTCTCGACCGGCAACTTCGGCCTCCTGCAGCAGCACGGCGTGGACTGGCAGCAGCGCAAGCCGCTGTCGCGCCTGAAGGAGGCCATCCACGTGATGCGCACCTTCTTCGACGACGGCGCCATCACGTTCGAGGGCGACTTCTTCAAGTACAACGGCCTCTTCACGTTCGCCCGCCCGGTCCAGCAGCCGCTGCCGATCCGCATGGGCGGGATGAAGGGCCCGAGGTCCTACGAGACCGCCGGAGAGCTCGCCGACGGCCTGCACACGGCGCTCGCGTACTCGCCGGAGGCCTATGAGTACGTGGCCGAGCACGTCCGGATCGGATGCGAGCGCGCCGGCCGCGACTTCGACGCCTACGACCTCGGCGCGTGGGTCGTGACGGTCGTGTCCGAGGACTCCGCCGCCGCCAAGCACGCCGCGCGGATCCTCTGCGCCTTCTACATCTCCGCGATGCCCGACGAGCTCATCGTCCGCAACGGCCTGGACCCGGCGGACCTCGCGCCGGTCGTCGAGGCGCTCGGCCACGGCGACGTCGCGCGCGCGGTGAACCTGTTCCGGCCCGAGTTCGCCGAGAAGCTGTCGGTCGCCGGCACGCCCGAGGAGGTCGTGGAGAAGATCAGGCGCGACATCCAGCCCTCGGGCGTCAACCACATGGTGCTCGCGCTCTCCGACGCGGCGCTCGTGAAGGCGTTCTCCGGCCAGGACGTCGAGAACGTGCCCGACATCAACGGCCAGCTGCACCTCGTCGCCGAGCGGGTCATGCCCGCGTTCGAGCCGGCCGTCGCGTAGCCGCACCGCCCGCGTCGGGCGTGATGGTGTCCAATGCCGGGTCATCGGCATCGGAAGGAGTTACGTGGGCACCATCCGCTCGACGCATGTGGGCAGCCTGATCCGGCCGCCCGAGCTGCTCGTCTTCGAGGCGGCGATGCAGCGCGGGGAGCCGTACGACGAGGAGGCGTACGAGCGGACGCTGCGCGCGTGCGTCGCGGACGTCGTGCGCCGCCAGGTGGAGGCGGGCGTCGACATCGTCAGCGACGGCGAGTTCGGCAAGGCGAACTGGATCAGCTACCTCTACGACCGGGTGGACGGCGTGGAGTCGCGCGCGGTCCCCGAGGGCGAGACGCGCATGCCGCCCAGCCGCGACCGCCAGGCGTTCCCGGGCACCTACGCGCAGCACGACGCCGAGTTCATGCGCGCACTGCGCGAGGCCGAGGTGCCCGCGCCCGCGCCCACGGTCTGGGTCTGCACGGGGCCGATCTCCTACGACCGCACGGCGTTGGATCGCGACATCCGAAACGTCAAGGACGCGCTGGAGGGGACCGGTGTGGAGGGCTTCCTGCCGGTCGTGGCGCCGGCGAGCACGTACTGGCTGCAGAACGAGTACTACGGCTCGGAGGAGGAGTTCGTCTACGCGCTCGCCGACGTGCTGGCGGTGGAGTACAAGGCGATCGTCGACGCGGGGCTGACGCTGCAGGTCGACGACGCCGTGCTCATGCACGAGTGCGACTCCATCCTGGCGGGCGGCGGCACGATGGAGGACTACCGGCGCTGGGCGCAGCTGCGGGTGGACGCCCTGAACCACGCGCTGCGCGGGATCCCGCCGGAGAAGGTCCGCTACCACGTGTGCTGGGGGTCGTGGCACGGCCCGCACGCCTACGACCCGCCGCTCGCCGACGTCGTGGATCTCGTGCTGCAGGTGAACGCCGGCTTCTACGCGATCGAGCAGGCGAACGCCCGCCACGAGCACGAGTGGGCGGTGTGGGAGGACGTGCGGCTGCCGGAGGGCCGCAAGCTCATCCCCGGCGTCGTGACCCACCACACCGGCGTGGTCGAGCACCCGGACCTGGTCGCCCAGCGCCTGGTGCGCCTGGCGAAGGTCGTGGGCGCGGAGAACGTGCTCGCCGGCACCGACTGCGGCTTCGCGCAGACCGCCTTCCTGCAGCGCGTGCACCCCGAGGTGCAGTGGGCCAAGCTCGAGGCGCTGAGCGAGGGGGCCCGGCGCGCGAGCGCGCTCGTGTAGCGCGCTAGGCCTCGGCCTCGCCGCCGAGCGCGTGGCACAGGCCGGCCAGCGCGCCGGCCACGACGCGGTAGTAGCCGTAGGGCCCGCGCTGCTCGCGCTCGAGGATGCCCGCGCGCACGAGCTTGCGCAGGTGGTGGCTCGCCGTCGGCTGGCGCAGGCCGAGCTTCTCCTGCAGGTCCCTCCCGTGCATCTCGCCGCCCGGCGCGTGCAGCAGGGCGCTGACGATCAGCACGCGCGTGCGGTCCGCGAGCGCGCGCAGTGTGCGCGCGAGCGCGTCGGCGTCCTCGGCCGTGATCGGGGCGTGGGTGATCGGGTCGCCGGCAAGGCGGGTCATGGCCTGCAGGATACCGCTTTGGATCGACATGCGTCGATGCTTGCATCGATGATTTTCGATGTTATAGTCGCATGCGCAAACATCAACCTTGACGGACGCCGGGGCCGGGGCTCCGGCCCCGGCCGCCCGCCGAATCGGATGAAAGGAGCGCAGAAGTGATGCGCATGCATTTCATCTCCCGGCTGGCACTCCTGTTGGTCGCCGGCTTCCTCGTGGTCGCGAGCCAGGTGTGGACCGGCGACACGCTGCAGTGGCTCTTCGTGGCCGGCGGCGCGGTCATGCTGCTCGCCGCGGCGGCCGACGCCATCCGTGACGACGCCGGTCAGCGGGCCCTCGACGCGCTCATTGCCGTCCTCGGTGCATGGACCGTCATCGAGGCATTCGCGTTCGAGGGCACGAACCTGAAGTGGTGGTCGTTCGCCTCGGCCGTCGCCTTGGCTGCGCTCAGCGTGATCGGGCTCGTCGCGCACGAGTACCGCACGGAGCGCGTGGTCCACGAGCTCAGCGTGACCGGCGAGCGCCAGCGGACGCAGACTCCGGCCTGACCGGACGCGAATCGGCGCGCGGGCGGGGCGCCGTGGCCCTGCCCGCGCGTTCGCGTGTCTAGAGGAAGACGCGCCCCGGGTCGTCGCCCGGGCCGTCCCAGAGCTGCTGGTGCAGCGCGGCGTCGACCTGCTCGGGCGTCAGCGGGAAGCTGGGGCACCCGCGCACCCGGTCGACGATCTCCTCGAACGTGACGGCGGGGGACCCGCCGCGGACGGATCGGTCCCCGAGCTCCGGAAGCAGTCCGTGCTCGTTCAGCAGGGCCCAGATGTGGCGCTGCGGTGCGGGCTCGCTCATCCCGTTCAGGTTACCGCGCGCTCCAGCCCGACCAGCGGTGCACCGCCACGACGAGCACCGGGCCCTCCGGCGGCGCCTCGGCGTGCTGGCGATAGCGGGCGGCGAGCAGCGCGACCGCGCGGCGCGCGTCGGGGCTGCCGGGCGCCACCACGCGCCCGACGCCGTCCGCGCGCACCCACCACAGCGCGTACCAGTCGCGGTCGTCGTAGCCGTCGGCGAGCAGCGCGACGCGCGGGTTCTCGCGGACGTTCGCCAGGCGCTTGAGCGCGGTGGTGCGCTTGGGCTTGCGGTCGACGGCGATGAAGATCTCGTCGCCGTCGAGCGCGAAGACGACCGGGACGATGTGCGGGACGCCGGCGGCATCCGCGGTGGCCAGGCGGGCGACGCGGGACTCGGAGAACCGGCGTCGCGCCTCCTCGGCCGTCATCACGCCTCGCCGCGCAGCTCCGCGACCGCGTCCTCGAAGCGCTCGAGCGCGCGCTCCATCGGCCCCCGCGCGGTCGAGGGCAGCCAGTGCACCGCCCTGGCCACCCCGGCCTGCTCGAGGCGCTCGAGCACCGCGGGGTCGGCGGGCACGCTGAAGGCGACCACGGGGATCTCGCGCCCGGCGTCCGCGGCGCGCTCGCCCAGCTCGCGGATGCGGTCGTAGAGGTCGGGCACCTCGCCGTAGTTGGGGATCCATGCGTCGCCGTAGGCGAGCACGCGGTCGAGCACCGTCCTGCCCGCGCCGCCGACCAGCACCGGCGGGTGCGGCTTCTGGACGGGCTTGGGCCATGACCAGATGCCCTCGAAGTCGACGAACTCCCCGTGGTAGCTCGCCTCCTCCTTCGTCCAGATCTCCTTCATCGCCTCCACGCGCTCGCGCATCACGCGGAAGCGCGTGCGCGGATCGACGCCGTGGTTGGCGATCTCCGGGCGGTTCCAGCCCGCGCCCACGCCGAACTCGAACCGCCCGCCGGAGAGGTGGTCGACGCTCGCGACCTCCTTGGCGGTCGTGATCGGGTCGCGCTGGATCACGAGGCAGATGCCGGCCCCGACGCGCAGCCGGGTCGTCGCGCACACCGCCGCCGTCGCGGCCACGAAGAGGTCGTAGGTGTGCGCGTAGTGGCGCGCGAGGCTCCCGGTGGGGTGCTGCGTGTCACGCGGGATGTGGGTGTGCTCGGGGAAGTAGAGCGCGTCGTGGCCGCGCTCCTCCACGAGCCGGGCGATGCCCGCGGGATCGAGCGCGTCGTGCGTCGCGAAGACTGCGAGGCCGGTCTCCATGGCGGACGAGTCTAGGAACGCCCGGGGCGTCAGGATTCCCCGCGCGCGACGTGCTCCTCGTGGGCGCGGGCCGCCATCGCGATGATCTGCACGCACGCCGAGATGGAGAACGCGGTCGCGTCGATCATGAGGTGGTACAGCGACGGGTCGTGCGAGTCGCGGCGGTAGAAGTGCTGGATGTAGGCGTCGCGCGCCCCGTCGGTCTGCTTCATGCGCCGCTTGGCGGTCTTGCGGTCGATGCCCTCGCCGCGCATCGCCTGCTGCAGGCGCGCCTCCACCGGCCCGTCCAGGCGCACGCGCAGGACGCGCGGGTCGTCGAGCAGCACGACCGCGGCGGCCCGGCCCAGGATGACGCCCTCGCCGCGCGCCGCGTGCTCGCGGATCACCTGCTCGGTCGCCTCGACGTAGCCGTGCTCCTCGTAGGCGGTCGGGATCATCGCCCCGCCGCCCGCGTACACCTGCACCGCAGGGGCGAAGTCGCGCAGGAGGCGGTCCAGGCGGCTGCCCTGCGTCTCGTCGTGCGCGAGCACCTCCTCGAGCGGGACCGCGAGGCGCTCCGCCACCGCGGCCGGGATCGCGCGATCGACGAACGGCACGCCGAGCTCGGCAGCGAGCTCGGGCCCGATCCGGCTGCCGCCCGTGCCGTACGACGCCGACAGGGTCACGAGGGTCATCTGCAGCGAACGATAGACCTCGCGCGGGCGGGCGCGGGTCAGAGGTAGTCCTCGGCGTCGTAGTGCAGCAGCGCGGGGAAGGCGAGCACGATGAGCGCCACGCCCGCGATGCACGCCAGCCCGCCGGACGTGACGGAGAACCGGGGGCCTGCGAGCGAGGCGACCGAGCCCGCCTCGACGTCCCCGAGCCGCGGGCCGCTCGTGACGACGAGCGAGAAGACCGAGCTCATCCGCCCGCGCAGGTGGTCCGGCGTGACGGTCTGGTTGATCGTCGAGCGGCACACGGCGCTCACGCTGTCCGCGGCGCCCGCGATCGCGAACATCGCCGCGGCCGGCCACAGCGACGGCGACAGCCCCGCGACGGCGATCGCCGCGCCCCAGGCGAGGACCGCGAGGATCGTGATGCGCCCGAGCCGCCGCGCGTGGGCGAGCCAGCCCGTCGTCAGCGCCGCGACGGTCGCGCCCGCAGACACGGCGGCGAACAACAGCCCCGTGCCGGCCGCCCCCGCGCCGTACACGCTCACCGCGAGCACGGGGAACAGCGCGCGGGGCATCCCGAACGTCATCGCCATGAGGTCGATGGCGAACGAGCCCATGAGCGCCTGGTTGCGGCGCACGAAGCGCAGGCCCTCCCAGATCGACCGCGCGATGCCCGCCACCGGCCCCTCGGGCGCGATCGGCCGCTGCGGCGACAGGCCGGTGACCGCGCCGATCATCGCCAGGCAGCTCACGGCGTCGACCACGTAGGCCGACCCGACGCCGAGCCAGCCGATGAGCAGGCCGCCGAGCCCCGGTCCGACGACGAGCGTCACCTGGTAGAGGCCGAAGTTCAGCGCGAGCGCGCTGCGCAGCAGCCGCGGCTCGACGAGGTTCGGGATGATCGCCGAGCGCACGACGTTCTGCACCGCGTTGAAGCCCGCGAGCGCGCCGCCGAGCACGTAGAGCGTCCAGATCGGCGGGGCGCCGGCGAACGTGAGCGCCGCGAGCAGCGCGGGCGTGACGATGAGGCCCGCCTGGATGACGAGCAGCAGGATGCGGCGGTCGAAGCGGTCGGCGATCGCGCCGCCGAGGAGCGCCATGACGACGAGCGGGACCAGCTCGGCGGCGCCGAGCAGGCCGGTGAGGAACGCCGAGCGCGTCTGGAGGTACAGCTGGAACGGCAGCGCGACGAGCACCGCCTGCGCGCCGAGGCCGGAGATGAGCTCCCCGATGATCAGCAGGCGCAGGTCGCGCGAGGCGCGCAGCGGCTCGATGTCGACGACGAGCCGCCGCACGCGCTCAGACGCCGGGCGGCGCGGGCACCCCGAGCTCCTCCTGCAGCGCGATGCCCCACTCGAGCAGCGCGACCTCGGTGCCGGGCGCGCCGACGAGCGACACCCCGACCGGCAGCCCGCTGCGCCGTCCGACGCCCGACGGGAGCGCCGCGACGGGGAAGCCGGTCCAGTCCCAGGTGTACGTCAGGGCGATGTAGGCGATGCCCTCGTCGGTGAAGAAGGCGTCGTAGCCGTGCCCGCGCGGCGGCGCGACGATCGGGACGGTCGGCTCGAGCACCGCGTCGATGCGCTCGTCGCGCAGCCAGTCCTGCCACGCGGCGGTGGACTCCAGCCGCTGCCACTGGGCGTCGGCGTACTCCACCGCCGTCATCGCGCGCCGCTCGGCGAACTCCAGCAGGTCGCGGATCGACTGGCGGTAGCGGTCGCGGTGCTGCTCGAGCAGCGGGCGGTGCCAGGCCAGCATGTCCGTCGCCACCAGCTCGAGGAACACCTCGCCGACGTCGAGCGACGTGTCCGGCGGCGGGGGCTCGATGATCGTGGCGCCCAGGCGGCGGGCGGCGTCCACGGCGGCGTCGAAGCCGTCGGCGACGTCGGGGTCGATCTCCGTGAGCCCGATGCGCGGCGAGAGCGCCATGCGCGTGCCGGCGAGCGACCGGGGCGGCGCGGTGGCCAGCAACGGCATCCGCTCCAGCTCGGCGGGGCGCGGGCCGCTCATCCCGGCCTGCGGGCCGAACATCGCGTGCAGCAGCAGCGCGCAGTCGCGCAGCGTGCGCGCCATCGGGCCGGGGTGGTCGTGCGTCTGGCTCAGCGGCAGGATCCCGCGCAGCGAGAGCGCCCCCCGCGTCGGCTTGATCGTCGACGTGCCACACAGCGCGGAGGGGATCCGCAGCGAGCCGGCCGTGTCGGTCCCGGTGGCCGCCGGCGTCGTGCGCGAGGCGAGCGCCGCGCCGCTGCCGCCGCTCGAGCCGCCCGGCCCGCGCGAGAGGTCCCAGGGATTGCCGGTCTGGTCGGTCCCGCCGCCGGCGGCGAACTCGTGGGTGTGCAGGTGCCCGAGGAGCACCATGCCCTCCTCGAACAGGCGCGCGGCCATGTCGCAGTCGCGGTCGGGCGCGAGGTCCACCACGCGGCTGGAGGCGGTGAGCGGGTGCCCGGCGACGGCGTAGAGGTCCTTCAGGCCCACGGGCACGCCGCAGAGCGGGCCGGCGTCGCCGGCCGCCAGGCGCTCGTCCGCGCGGCGCGCGTCGGCGAGCGCACGCTCCTCGTAGACGCGGATGAAGGCGTTGATCGCGTCGGGCGAGCCGTCGAAGGAGTGCGGGCCGTCGACCTCGTCGATGCGGCGGAGGTGCGCCTCGGCGACCTCGCGGGCGCTGGCGCGGCGCTCCTGCAGGAGCGCCGCCAGCTCGGTGACGGTGCAGGCGGTCAGGTCCACGGTGTCAGCTCTCCGCGCGGCGCTTGAGGGCCTCGACCGGCTCGGTGACGAGGAAGCGCTTCGCCGGCTCGGCGAAGGGCTTCTCGAGGAAGCCGGGCATGCCCGTGTCCATCTCGGCGTGGATCTCGTAGCGGGCGCGGCACCCACCGCCCGGCGCGTCGGTCACGGTCCACCCCGGGCCGTCGAGGCGCTTGAGCCGCCCGCCCGTGAGGTCGATGCGCAGCCGCTCGCCCGACTCCGGCACGAGCCGCGCCCGCAGCTCGATCTCGCCCACGCCCGGGGCGTGGGAGTCGAACACGAGCCGGACCTCCGGCTCGTCGCCCGGCTGCAGGACCGTGGCGTCCGTGACGCCGGGCCACCACTCGGGATAGGACGGGACGTCCAGGAGGATCGCCATGCAGCGCTCCGCCGGGGCGTCGACCGCGACCTCATGCGCACCGCCGATCTTCATGGGCGGGCACCCTAGCGCTCCCGCGAATGCACCAACGTGCGGGATTCCGCGGTGGCGTCGGGGCCCGACCGGTGCCAAGATGCGCCGCCGTGAGCAGGGATGCCATCACGACCGCGAGCCCGGCCGTCCGGGACCTGCTGCTGCGGCTCGCCGGCCCCAAGGACTTCGTCCGCGGCGAGGCCTATCTCACGGACGGGCGCGTGCGCGCGCTGCACGAGGACGGCAACGTCCTCGCCGGCGTCGTGGAAGGGTCCGAGCCCTACCGCGTCGAGGTCCGCCAGGACGATCGCTCGCGGCTCGTCGCCGCCTGCACGTGCCCGCACGGCGCGGGCGGGCGCTTCTGCAAGCACGCGGTCGCCGTCGCGCTCGCCGGCCTGGAGGATCGCGACGCCGCCGGCGACCGCGACGACCTGCGCGGATGGCTCGAGCGCCAGCGCCACGGGCGGCTCGTGGACCTGCTCGTCGACGCGGCCGACCGCGACCCGGAGCTCGCCGCGCGCCTCGCCGCGCGGCGCGACGCCGACATGGGCCCGCCGCCTCCCCGGTGGTCCACCGCGGAGCGCCGGCGGAGCGTCCGCCGCTGGTAGCGTCCGCCCTCCCGAGAGGAGGGATGCCGTGGACGTTGCGAGCTCGACGCTGACGCCGCTGCGGTTCCTGCAGCGCAGCGAGGACGTGTGGGCGGACCGGCCCGCGGTGCGCGACCGCGACCGGCTGTGGACGTACGCCGCGCACGCCGACCGCGTGCGCCGGGCCGTCGGGGCGCTGCGCGGCGACCTGGGCGTCCGCGACGGCGATCGCGTCGCGATCCTGCTGCCGAACGTCGCCGCCGCGCTGGAGCTGCACTACGCGGTGCCCGGCGCGAGGGGGGTGCTCGTCCCGCTCAACACGCGCCTGGCGGCGCCGGACTACGCCTACATCATCGGCCACGCCGAGCCGCGGGCGATCGTCGCGCACCCCTCGCGGCGCGAGGTGCTCGAGCAGGCGCTCGCGACCCTCGACGCGCCGCCGCGCGTCGTGTGGGACGACGGCGAGTACGACGCGCTGCTCGCTGCCTCCGAGCCCGCCGAGCTGGGGCTGCCCGAGGACGAGCGGGCGCTCATCTCCATCAACTACACCTCGGGGACGACCGGGCTCCCGAAGGGCGTCATGACGACCCACCGGGGCGCGTGGGTGCACGCGCTCGGCGTGATCGCGGAGGCCGGGCTGACCGCCCGCAGCCGCTACGTCTGGACGCTGCCGATGTTCCACTGCAACGGCTGGGCGTATCCGTGGGCGGTGACCGCGATGGGCGCGCGGCACCTGTGCCTCGCCGAGATCGACACGGCCGAGGTGTGGAGGATGCTCCTCGAGGGCGGCGGGACGCACCTGTGCGCGGCCCCGACGCTGCTCACCATGCTGCTCGGCGCGCCGGAGGCCGCGCCCACCCCGCAGCCGGTGCAGGTGTTCGTCGGCGGCGCGCCGCCGGCCCCGGCGCTGCTCGAGCGCGCCGCGGACCTCAACCTCGACGTCACGCATCTCTACGGGCTCACGGAGTCCTACGGGCCGATCGCCGTGTGCGCGTGGAACCCCGAGTGGGACGAGCTGCCGGGCGAGCGCCGCGCGCGCCTGCTCGCGCGCCAGGGCGTGAGCACCGTGGTGAGCGAGCCGATGCGCGTCGTCGACGACGAGATGCGCGACGTGCCCCGCGACGGCGCGACCCTCGGCGAGGTGGTGCTGCGCGGCGACAACGTGATGGTCGGCTACTACCGCGACCCCGAGGCGACGCAGCAGGCGTTCCGCGGCGGCTGGTTCCACACCGGCGACCTCGGCGTCATGCACCCCGACGGCTACGTCGAGCTGCGCGACCGGCTGAAGGACATCATCATCTCCGGCGGGGAGAACATCGCCACGATCGAGGTCGAGCAGGCGCTCGTGGCGCACCCGGCCGTCGCCGAGGCGGCCGTGGTCGGCGCCCCCGACGACCACTGGGGCGAGGTGCCGGTCGCGTTCGTGACGGCGCGCGGCGACGCGGCGCCCGACCCCGAGGAGCTCATCGCGTTCGCGCGCGAGCGCCTCGCGCGGTTCAAGGTGCCCAAGCGCGTGGTGGTCGTGGACGAGCTGCCGAAGACCGCCACGGGCAAGATCCAGAAGTTCCAGCTGCGCGAGCAGGTGGCGGTCGGGCGGTCCTAGCCGCTCGGCGGGCGCATGTCGGGAAGGGCATCGCCGTCGAGCCTTGAAGTCCGGCACATGCGCAACGTCATCGGCGAGTTCCGCGAGTTCGTCCTGCGCGGCAACGTGGTTGACCTGGCTGTCGCGGTCGTGATCGGCGCCGCGTTCGGCGCGGTCGTGACGTCCCTCGTGGAGAACATCATCACCCCGCTCATCGCGGCGATCGGAGGCCAGCCCGACTTCTCCGACCTCGCGTTCACGATCAACGGATCGCGGTTCGGCTACGGCGCGTTCATCAACGCGGTCGTGTCGTTCCTGATCATCGCCGCGGCCGTCTTCTTCCTGGTCGTCAAGCCGCTCAACGCGCTGCTGGCGCGGCGCAAGCGCGACCACGAGGCCGAGCAGGAGGCGCCGGCGCCCGACGTCGTGCTGCTCGAGGAGATCCGGGACCTGCTGCGCCAGCGGGCGTAGGGGTCGGTCGAGCCTTCCGCCCAGGGATCGAGACTCGTGCGGCATCGGCACCGACCGCGCGGGCGGCGGTGGCGTTCCGCGCGCGCTGCCGTGGCGCTGCGGGCATGGTCGGGCTGCTCGGCGAGGGCGGCCGGGCGTCCGCGTCCCGCTCGGGGTGCTCGGCGAGCCGACGGGTCGGTGTGGCGGATGAGTATCGGTAAGCGAAACCCATCGGACACACCGCTCGAGCCGGCGACCCGCGGCGGCGCCACCATCGCCGGCGTCCTCCCTCGGTGACGCCGTCCGCCCAGGACGCGCGCCACCACGGGAGCGCGAGCGGGTCGCCGCAGAGCCCGGCCCGACGAACCCCGCGCCGAGCCCCGCCGCTGCGGCAACCTCGTCGAGGACTCCCCCACGACGTGCAGGTCCGCGGCCCCGGCGGCATGCTGCCTGCCGCAGCACTCTGCGGGGCACGGGACGGCGCCCGCATCGGCACGCGGTCCGACCGCTTCCCGGACTGCCCACGGGCCACCCGGGACCTGCCACCATCCGCGGCATGACGAGGTTCCACCATGCCTGGATCGTCGAGGTCGAGCTGGAGGTCAAGAACCCCGAGGACCGGGCGCAGCGCATCTTCGACGCCCTCGCGACGTACGGCTGCGAGGACACCGAGCCGTATCCCGTCCAGGCCACGCGGGAGGACGACCGCTGGCTGGAGGTGTCCTTCCCCGTCTGGGCGCCGACGCAGTGGGCTGCCGTCGCGGCCGGGGCCTCGATGCTGTCGGAGGCGTGCGCGGTGGCGGGCGCCGAGGTCGGCGTCGTGAAGGTCGGCGCCGCCGAGTCCAGCCGCGAGCACGAGGTCTACCGCGAGCGGGTGCGCGACATGGAGGCCGCCACCTGACGGACCACGCCGGTGGCCGACTGGATGGACCAGTCGGCCACGGCGCCGCGGGTTCTGGGAGACTCGCCTCCACGTGGGCTCTGAGGCGGGTCGTGTGCGGGCAGCGGCGCTGACGCCGCAGGCGGAGGAGGCCCTCCGTCCCGTCCGGCGCGGGAAGCTCTACGAGCAGGTCGTCGAGCGCCTCCGCGAGCTCATCGACGTCCAGGGCCTGCGCCCCGGCGACAAGCTCATGTCCGAGCGCGACCTCGCCGCGCGGCTCGGGGTGAGCCGCACGTCGGTGCGCCAGGCGATGACGGCGCTCGAGGTGCTCGGCCTCGTCGAGATCCGCCACGGCGGCGGCGTCTTCCTGGCGGAGGCGCCCGAGAGCGTCCTGCCGTCGCTGGCCTCCGAGCTCGCGCGCCAGCACGAGCAGCTCCCGGCGGTCATCGAGGTCCGCGAAGCCATCGAGACGCAGTCGGCCCGCCTGGCGTCGCGCCGGCGCAACGAGAACGACGTCCTCGCGATGCGCCAGGCGCTGAGCGCGATGTCGCGCGCGATCGCCGGCGGCGACGACCCCGGCGGCCCGGACGCCGCCTTCCACGACGCGATCGTCGCCGCGGCGCGCAACCCGCTGCTCACGCACCTGTGGCGGGAGCTGGCCGAGCCGATCGACCGCAGCCGGCGCGCCTCGCTCGCCCGGCCCGGGCGCCCCTCGCAGAGCCTCGCCGACCACGAGGCGATCCTCGCCGCGATCGAGCGCGGGGACGAGGACGCGGCGGGCCACGCGATGCGCACGCACCTGCGGCGCGTCGGCGACCTCGGTTTCCTCACGCGGCGCTGACCGCTTGACACGCGCCGAGGGCGCTGCTGTAGTCCCGCCGCGCGGGAACTGGTCCAGCCAATGGGCCAGCGCAGGGGTACATGCCGTCTCTGGGGAGGGGCGGCGCGAAACGTGGGAGAGAGATGACCAACGGTCCGGCTTCGCCCGGGAGCGACGCGGACGCGCGCGACGCGTCCGGTGGGCTCACGCGCGAGCAGTTCATCAAGCGCGGCGCGGCGTCGAGCGCCGTGCTCGCGCTGCCCGGCCTGCTCGCCGCATGCGGCGGCGGCGACGGTGGCGGCGGTGGCACGGGCGGCTCGTCGAGCAGCGACGGCCCTCTGCGGGTGGCGACGGCCGGCGGGTCGGCCGGCGACACGATCGACCCGGGGTCGCCGCGCACGCCGGCCGACCTGCTGCGGATCCTCTGCCTGAACGAGACGCTCTACGAGCTCGACGGGCGCACGTACAAGGCGATCCCGCGGATCGCGGAGTCGCACACGTCCAACAAGGCGGGCGACGAGTGGACGATCAAGCTGCGCGAGGGCGTGAAGTTCCACGACGGGCGCCCCGTGACCGCCGAGGACGTCCTGTTCACCATCACGCGGCTGCTGGACCCCGAGAACGAGGCCGTCGGGACCGCGCGCATGCAGGTCATCGACATGGACAGGACGAAGGTCCTCGACAAGACCCAGATCCGCTTCGCGCTGAAGGTCCCGACCCCCGACTTCCCGACCTACGCGCTGTCGGGCACCGGCGGCGGGATCGTGCCCGCCGACTACAAGGGCCCGGAGAACCACATCGGCGCCGGCCCGTGGCGGCTGGAGAGCTTCGAGCCGGGCGAGCAGTCGGTCTTCGTGCGCTTCGAGGACCACTACCGCAAGGTCCCGGAGTGCCGTGAGCTGATCATCGTCGACCTCAGCGACGACGCGGCCCGCCTCAACGCGCTGCAGTCCGGCCAGGTCCACGCGATCAACAACGTCCCCTTCGGCCAGGTCGACCAGCTCGCCAAGACGCCGGGGATCAAGATCCACGAGGGCCCGACGGGCCTCTACCACGTGTGGTCCATGCGCGTCGACAAGGCGCCGTTCGACGACGTGCGGGTGCGCCAGGCGATGCGCCTGGCGATCGACCGCCAGCAGCTCGTCGACGTCGCGCTGAGCGG
>Ga0180215_1001861_pt1 | contig 22272 bp, 21 predicted proteins | sample eDN3rd37CBELigBY_FD_128871 | JGI IMG/M metagenome (GOLD analysis project Ga0180215, IMG submission 128871) | Enriched backyard soil microbial communities from Emeryville, California, USA - eDNA 3rd pass 37_C BE-Lig BY (version 2) (version 2) | ecosystem: Environmental > Terrestrial > Soil >... | reverse complement strand
ATCCGCGCGCTGCCGACATCGCGCTGCTGTCTTTCCCCTCGGCGGCTCCGGGTGACGAATACAGAAACGCCCCCGCGGTTCCGGACGGAACCGCGGGGGCGTCTGAGCTCAGGACCTACTTGTAGCTGTAGAAGCCCTCGCCGGTCTTGCGGCCGAGACGACCGGCGTCGACCATGCGACGCAGCATCGCCGGCGGCGCGAGGTGCGGCTCGGCGAACTCGTCGTACAGCGCCTGTGCCGCGTTGAGCGCGACATCGAGGCCGACGGTGTCGAGCAGCGTGAGCGGGCCCATCGGGTAGCCGCAGCCACCCTTCATCGCGGCGTCGATGTCTTCCTTCGTCGCGTAGCCCGACTCGAGCATCCGCACCGCCTGGCACAGGTACGGGATGAGAAGGGCGTTGACGATGAAGCCGGCGCGGTCGCCCGCACGGACCGCCGTCTTGCCGAGGGTGTCCTTGACGTAGTCGTAGACGACGTTCGCGGCCTCTTCGTCGGTGGTGAGAGCCGAGATGACCTCGACCAGCGGCATCACCGGCACCGGGTTGAAGAAGTGGACGCCGACGACCTGGCCGGGACGCTTCGTCGCCTGGGCCATCTTGATGACCGCGAGCGACGACGTGTTGGTCGCCAGGATGGCGCCCGGCTTCACGACCGCGTCGAGCTTGGCGAAGATGTCGGCCTTCAGGGATTCGATCTCGGGTGCGGCCTCGATGACCAGGTCGCGGTCGGCGAGATCGGCCATGTCGGTGGTGACGCGGACCCGCGCGACGGCGGCGTCGGCGTCCTCCTGGCTGATCTTGCCGCGGGCGACACCCTTGTTGATCGAAGTGGTGACGCGGTCGAGGGCCTTGGCGGCGAACTCTTCGCTCGTTTCGAGCACGATCACGTCACTGCCGGCCTTGGCGCACACCTCTGCGATGCCGGCGCCCATCGTGCCGCCGCCGACCACGCCTACCAGTTCAATTGCCACGAAATACTCCTCGGAGACGAAAGTTTGTCCAGACGAAAGTACTGCGGCAGGTTCAGCGGAGCAGCGCGCGGGACATGACGACGCGCTGGATCTGGTTGGTGCCCTCGTAGATCTGGGTGATCTTGGCGTCGCGCATCATGCGCTCGACGGGGAAGTCGGTGGTGTAGCCGGCGCCGCCGAACAGCTGCACGGCGTCGGTGGTGACCTCCATGGCGACGTCCGAGGCGAAGCACTTCGCGGCGGCGGAGATGAAGCCGAGGTTGCCCTCGCCGCGCTCGGCGCGAGCTGCGGAGGTGTAGACCATCAGCCGGGCGGCCTCGACCTTCATGGCCATGTCGGCGAGCATGAACTGCACGCCCTGGTTGTCGGCGATCGGCCGGCCGAACTGCTTGCGCTCCTTGACGTAGGCGAGCGCCGCGTCGAGCGCACCCTGGGCGAGGCCGACGGCCTGCGCGCCGATGGTCGGGCGGGTGTGGTCGAGGGTCGCGAGCGCGGTCTTGAAGCCGGTGCCGGGCTCGCCGACGATGCGGTCGCCGGGGATGCGGCAGTTCTCGAAGTACAGCTCGGCGGTGGGGGAGCCCTTGATGCCGAGCTTCTTCTCCTTCGGTCCGACGACGAAGCCTTCGTCGTCCTTGTGGACCATGAACGACGAGATGCCGTTGGCGCCCTTCTCGGGGTCGGTGACGGCCATGACCGTGTACCAGGTGGACTTGCCGCCGTTGGTGATCCAGCACTTGGAGCCGTTGAGGATCCAGTCGTCGCCGTCGGCCTTCGCACGGGTGCGCATGGAGGCGGCGTCGGAGCCGGCCTCACGCTCGGACAGCGCGTAGGACGCCATCGCACCGTTGACGATGTCCGGCAGGACCTTCGCCTTGAGCTCGTCGGAGCCGCGCAGGATCAGGCCCATGGTGCCGAGCTTGTTGACGGCGGGGATCAGCGACGAGGAGCCACACACGCGGGCGACCTCTTCGATGACGATGCACGCGGCGATCGAATCGGCGCCCTGGCCCTCGAACTGCTCGGGCACGTGGATCGCGTTGAAGCCGGACTTGTTGAGGGCGTCGAGGGCCTCCTGCGGGAAGCGGGAGTTCTCGTCGACGTCCTTGGCGTAGGGGGCGATTTCCTTCTCGGACAGCGCGCGGATGGCCTCACGCAGGGCGTCGTGCTCGTCGCTGAGCTTGAACAGATCGAAATCGGCGTTGAGAGCCATGGGGGTGGAACTCCTATCGGCACGCGGTGCCATTCGTGAGGGTGGATCCGCGGCCCTTTGTTGATCAGTGGGCTCGCGACGTCACGTAATCACCCAATTCTAAACACGGCACGGAGTGCCAGGTCAATGGTGTCGTGCGTGCTTTTCGGTAGCGAGGGCTACCGACACCGCGCACGGAGCAGCGGGGTCAGCCGCCGAGCTGGCGACGGACGTGCTCGGCGATCTCGTCAGGGGACGTGCCGACCGGGTACGTCAGCACCGTCACGGCACGCGGTGCCGAGTCCACCGACGGCGACTCGGCACCGGGCACGACCCCGAACGTCAGCCGGAGCTCGAACAGCTCACGTGCCAGCGCTTCTGCCGTCGCGGTCTCGTCCCCGCGGATCATCGCCCGCAGCAGGTAGTTGTGCGCCGACGTGATCGCCGCGGCGTAACTGACGATGCGGATCGGCTTCTCACCCGGCACGGCGGACCGCAGGTAGTCGGTGAACAACCGCTCGTACCGATAGGTGGTGACGAGCTCGCGGTCGCGCAGCGCAGGCACCCGCTGCACCACCCGGTACCGCCACACCGCGAGCTCCCGGCGATCCCGGAAATGCCGGAACACCAGCTGCGCGGCGTCACAGGTCGCCGCCCACGGGTCGTCGAACTCGCGCGACAGGTAGGCGGCGACCTGCTCGAGCAGCGACTCGTGGTCCGCGAAGATCACGTCCTCCTTCGACCGGAACTGCCGGAAGAAGGTGCGCCGGGACACCCCGGCGGCCGACGCGATCTGCTCGACCGTCGTCGACTCGTAGCCGTGCTCGGAGAACAACCGGATGGCCTGCGTGACCACGTGTACGCGGAACTGGGCAGGGTCGGGCCCCGCCGACTCGGAACGTCGCGCGGTACCGGATCCGGAGGTCATGGTTGTCGATTATCCAAGGTCATGCCTGAGCGTCCTGCGAAGCCCGCAATTCGAACTTGAGGATCTTGCCGGTCGGCGTGCGCGGGAGATCGTGCGGGAACACGATGTCACGCGGCACCTTGTACCCCGCGAGCTGCGTGCGCACGTGCGCGATGATCTCCTCGGCGGTGACGGATTCGCCCGGCTTGCGGATCACGAACGCCCGCGGCCGCTCGCCCCACTTCTCGTCGGGCACCCCGACGACGGCGACGTCCAGCACCGCCGGGTGGTTGAAGATCGCCTGCTCCACCTCGACCGTCGAGATGTTCTCGCCGCCCGAGATGATGATGTCCTTCGCCCGGTCCTTGAGCTGGATGTAGCCGTCGGGATACATGACGCCGAGGTCGCCGGTGTGGAACCAGCCGCCGGCGAATGCCTCGGCCGTCGCCTCCGGGTCCTTGTAGTAGCCGAGCATCACGTTGTTGCCGCGCAGCACGATCTCACCCATCGTCTGCCCGTCCGCCGGCACGTCGTTCATCTCCGAATCGACCACGCGGGCGTTCTCCGCCTGCAGCATGCCCACGCCCTGCCGCGACAGCAGCGCCGCCCGCTCCTCGGCGGGCTTGTCGTCCCACGACTCCTGGTACTCGCAGATCGTGTACGGCCCGTACACCTCGGTCAGCCCGTACACGTGCACGACGGTGATCCCGATGGCGTCGAGCTGCGCGATCACCGTCGGCGACGGCGGCGCACCGGCCGTGGTGATCCGCAACGGCCGGTCCAGGACATGTGCCTGCTCGGCATTCGCGATCGTCGAGCACACCGCCGGTGCACCGCACAGATTGGTGACGCCGAGGTTGTCGATGGCGTCCCACACGGCATCGGCCCGCACCGCGCGCAGGCAGATGTGGGTGCCGCCGGCTCCGGTGACCGCCCACGGCGTGCACCAGCCGTTGCAATGGAACATCGGCAGCGTCCACAGGTACTTCGTCTTGCCGTCGAACCCGTTGTGGAAGGTCTCGCCCATCGAGTTGAGGTACGCCCCGCGGTGGGTGTACATCACGCCCTTGGGCTTGCCGGTGGTGCCCGACGTGTAGTTGATCGCGATGACCTGCTGTTCGTCGTCGACGGTCCACGGCAGCGGCGTGCCGTCGGTGTCGGCGGAGGCGAGGAACTCGTCGTAGCGAGCGGTGACGATCCCGACGGGCACGTCCGGATAGGGCACCGTCGAGTCCGGCACCTCGATGATGTCGGAGACGGACGGCACGTTCGCCGCGACCCCGGAGACCGAGCCGACCAGCTCGGAATCGACGAAGAGCAGGGAACTCTCCGAGTGGTTCAGGATGTATTCGAGTTCCGGTCCGGCCAGCCGGGAATTGAGAGCGATGAGCACGCCCCCGGCGAGCGGTACCGCGAAGTGCGCGATCAGCAGTTCCGGCACGTTCGGCGCCAGGAACGCGACGCGGTCGCCGGGCTGGATGCGGGCGCGCAGGGCCTGTGCGAACCGCTGCGTCTCCGCGGCGAACTCGGCGTACGAGTAGCGACGGTCGCCGTGCACGATGGCGACCCGATCCGGGAACACGGACGCGGACCGCTCCAGGAACCGCAGCGGACTGAGCGGTGAGTGGTTGGCGGTATGCGCCGTCGGCGTGGACACGATGACCTCCGGGGACGTGGGCTCAGCGGGAAAGGCGGGCAACTGTGATGGCAGCAACACCGGTCGGTTTGGAGGTTATGGGCCACGATCGACGGCCCGCTACCCTCTGAAGTGGGTAGTCGAGCGGTTTGCTGGCGGAAGGATTCGTCGATGAACAACGCATGGACCGATCCCCAGCCGATCGGTCGGCTCCGGCCCAGCGACGAGGACGCACTGCGCGCCCAACTGCGACTGCTCCAGATCTCCACCGGACTGCCCATCCTGTTCGGCGGCGCCGTCCACGGCCGGGACATGACCCTCTCCGGTTTCGTCGGGACCCGCAGCAACATCCTGCGCAATCTGGTCATCAGCTCCGAATGCGGTGTCGGTGGCCGTGCCATCGCCGAAAAGCGGCCGGTCTCGATCGCCGACTATTTCGCTTCCGACCGCATCACCCACGACTACGACCCGCAGGTGGCCAGGGAAGGCATCGAATCGCTGCTCGCCGCACCCGTCGTCGTGCGCGGGCATACCCGCGCGACTCTCTACGGCGGTCTCCGGGCCAACATGCCGATCGGCGACACGGTCGCGGAGAAGGTGATGGCCGGTGCGCGGGCGCTGGCCCGTGAGATCGAGATCCGGGACGAGGTGGATCGCCGAGTCGAACTCCTCGAGAACGCACGTGACGCGGTCGCCCGCTCGGCGGGGGTCTCGGCGTCGGTCTCGGAGGGCATCACCGAGAGCTACCTGGCGCTGAGGGAGATCGCGGCGCACACATCCGACCCGACGCTGGAAGCGCAGTTGCGTGCGGTCGGGGACAAGCTCCGAAGCCTGACCGCGGGCCGGGCGCCGGCCGCCGCGCGGGTGCACTTGTCCGAACGCGAACGCGACGTGCTCGGCTACGTCGCCTTGGGATGCCGCAACGCGGAGATCGCCGAGCGTCTGTCGCTGAGCCTCGAAACGGTCAAGAGCTACATGCGGAACCTGATGGGCAAGCTCGAGGTGCACAGCCGGCACGAGGCCGTCGTCGAAGCGCGCCGGCAGGGATTGCTGCCGTGACCGAATCGCAGGGTCAGGCCGTGCCGCGGATCGGCCAGGCCCCGTCGACGTCGGTGGCCTCACGGCCCAGCTCCCGCAGATACTCGGCGAAGTTGCGCTGCCGCTCGGCGTGCCAGGCCGCCTGATCGGCCATGATGTCCAGCTCGGCGAGTTGCGGGAAACGTTCGACGAGCGCGCGGGTGAGGAATCCGGCGGCGAGTGCGTCCGCCTCGGCCTCGTGCGCCGCGGAGAGCGCGACCCCGTACGCCTCGCACACCGCCTGCAGCGTGCGCTTTCCCTCCCGCGACCGATCCATCTCCCGATCGATCACGTAGGGGTCGACGACGGTGCCCGTCACGAGTGGGGCGAGCCCCAGCCGGCGACCTTCCGCGTCGATCACGGTCAGGTCGTAGCTCGCGTTGAACGCGACGACGATGTGGTCGCGCACCCAGGCCTCGCACAGCGCCTCCCGGATCTGTGCGTATCCGCTCGCGTAGTCCTGCCCCTCGGCGCGGGCACGCTCGGTGGTGATCCCGTGGATCGCGACCGTCTCGTCCGGTATCGGGATGCCGGGGTCGAGCAGCCACGTTCTCGACTCGATGCGATCGCCGTCGAACGTTGCGACACAGGCCGACACGATGCGCGCGGTCCGCGGATCCCGATCGGTCGTCTCGAGGTCGAACGCACAGATCGGGCGGTCGGGCCAGCGCATCATCCGTGGGACCTCCGTGGTGGTGTCGTGCCGTGTGCGGTACTGCTGGAGGCATTGTGTCCGGTGGCACCGACAACCTCGGCGAATGGCTTCGCGGTGAGATGCGGCGTACGCTGCACGAGGTTGTCGACCCGGCTCGCATGCCGGACGAGGAAGAGGAGGTGTGGTGCTCCGATGAGCAGTCAGCCTCCCAGTACCGACTGACAGCAGCCTCGGCACGCGGTGATCGTGCGCGGCGCTGCTGTCCGCGTACACCCGGGCGGGAACGGTCCCGCCGCCGATCCCGTCCTGCGAAAGCCGTGCCGTCATGTTCCGGAACCGTCCTGTCCGTGCCCTTCTGCCGCGCCGCGCCGTGCCCACCTCCGGTAGCTTCGGCGAGAGCGAGAACTTCGGTGTCTCGCCGCACTCTCGCGTCCCGGTGCCGGCGACGTCGCCCGACTCACGCGCCGAGAGCAGCATCGTCGACAGCGCGGTGTACCGGGACGGCCGGCGCACGGCGTCCCCCGCGACCCTCGACGACGCGCTGAACCACCTTCCGGGCGACGGTTCGATGGCCTGGATCGGGATGTACCGGCCCACCGACGCCCAGGTGCACGAGGCGGCCGCGCAGTTCGGGTTCCACGAACTCGCGGTCGAGGACGCGATCGTCGCGCATCAGCGCCCGAAGCTCGAACGGTACGGCGACACGTTGTTCGTGGTGTTGCGCGCCGCGCGATATGTCGACGAATCCGAACGCGTCGACTTCGGGGAACTGCACGTGTTCGTCGGCCCGACCTTCGTCCTCACCGTCCGGCACAGCGAATCACCCGACCTGTCGGCCGTCCGGAACCGGATGGAACACGACCCGGAGCTGTTGCGGCGCGGTCCGGAAGCGGTGCTGTACGCGATCCTCGACGCGGTCGTCGACGGCTATGCGCCGGTGGTCGCGGGTCTGCAGAACGATATCGACGAGATCGAGACGGAAGTGTTCAGCGGCGACCCGAAGGTGTCGCGGCGCATCTACGAGCTGTCCCGCGAGGTCGTCGAGTTCCAGCGCGCGGCCAAGCCGCTGCTCGCCGTGCTGAGCGGATTGTCCGCCGGATTCGGCAAGTACCGCATCGACGAGGAACTGCAGAAGTACCTGCGGGACGTGACGGACCACGCGACCGTCGTCGTCGAGCAGGTCGACGGGTTCCGGCAGCTGCTCGGCAACATCCTGACCGTCAACGCGACCCTCGTCTCGCAGGTGCAGAACGAGGAGATGCGGAACCTGACGCGGGCGAGCTACGCGCAGAACGAGGAGATCAAGAAGGTGTCGGCGTGGGCGGCGATCCTGTTCGCGCCCACCCTGATCGGCACCGTGTACGGCATGAACTTCGACCACATGCCGGAGCTCCACTGGGTAGGCGGATATCCCTTCGCGCTGCTGATGATGCTGATCACCTGCTGCAGCCTGTTCGCGATCTTCCGTCGGCGCGGCTGGCTGTAGTACCACGACGAACCGGTGGTCGCGGTTGCCGGCGGGGAGCCGGATTCGCACGAATTCGGTTCATCGGAGGGCGGGTTCGACCGGTGGATGCCACCATGGTGCGGTGGATCTTCCCGTGACTCCGCCGCTCGCTCCGATGCTCGCGAAAGCGGTCTCGGAGGTGCCCTCGCAGCCGGCCGACGGCCCGGCCGAATGGTCCTACGAACCGAAGTGGGACGGGTTCCGGGCCCTCGTGTTCCGCGACGGCGACGAGGTGATCTTCGCGTCCCGTGGAGGCAAGGACCTCGCCCGGTACTTCCCGGAACTGGTCGACGCCGTGCGCGCGGAACTGCCGCGCAGGTGCGTCGTCGACGGCGAGATCGTCGTGCCGTTCGAACGTGACGGGCGTACCCGGCTGGACTGGCAGTCGCTGTCCGAGCGGATCCACCCGGCCGCGAGTCGCATCGCGTTGCTCGCCGAGCAGACACCCGCGCAGTTCGTCGGCTTCGATCTCGTCGCGATCGGCGACGAGAACCTCATGGACATCCCCTTCCGGGACCGGCGAACCCGGCTGCAGGAGATCGCCGGTGACGGCCCGAGCTGCCACGTCACCGTCGCGACCAGCGACGCGGCGACCGCGCAACGCTGGTTCGAGGAGTTCGAGGGCGCCGGCCTCGACGGGGTGGTCGCCAAACGCCTCGACGGGCTCTACGTGCCGGACAAGCGGGAGATGGTGAAGGTCAAGCATTCGCGGACCGCGGACTGCGTGCTCGCCGGATACCGGAAGCACAAGAGCATCGAGGGCGTCGGATCGTTGCTGCTGGGCCTGTACCACGACGGCGAGCTGGTGATGGTCGGCGGAGCATCGGCGTTCACCGCGCAGCGCAGACAGGAGCTGCTCGCCGAACTCGAACCGCTGCGCGTGGGAACCGACGTCGTCGCCGAGGGCGAACCGACCCGGTGGCGATCCGCGGTCGACCGCAGCTGGGTGCCGTTGCGTCCGGAACGGGTCCTCGAGGTCGCCTACGACCAGATGGAAGGGTCGGTCGAGGGCGGCCTCCGCTTCCGGCATGCCGCGAGATTCCTGCGCTGGCGTCCCGACCGTGATCCGAAGAGCTGCACCTACGACCAACTGGAGGTTCCCGTGCGGTACGACCTGGCAGACGTTCTCGACCGATCGGAAAGCTGACCGTGGCGGGCGCGAGCAAACGGTCCCCGGCGGAGGAACTCGACGTCGACGGCACGGCCGTGCGGCTGTCGAATCCCGACAAGGTGTACTTCCCGCAGCTCGGAGCCGACGGCGGCACGAAACGGCACCTCGTCGAGTACTACCGGACCGTCGCGACCGGCGACGCGCCGCTCCTGACCGCACTGCGGGACCGTCCCACCCATCTGCAGCGGTTCCCCGACGGCATCGAGGGCGAGGAGATCTACCAGAAGCGGGTCCCCGCGCGGCATCCCGACCACGTGGGCACGTGCGAGGTCACCTTCCCCTCGGGACGGAAGGCCGACGTGTTGCACGTCCGGTCCGCGGCGGACATCGTGTGGGCGGCGAACCTGGGCACCGTCACGTTCCATCCGTGGGCGGTGCGGTGCTCCGACGCCGACCGCCCCGACGAGTTGCGGATCGACCTGGACCCGCAACCCGGCACCGATTTCGGTGACGCGCGGGCGATCGCGCTCGAGGTCGTCCGGCCCCTGCTCGACGAGCTGGGGTTCACCGGGTTCCCGAAGACGTCCGGGGGTCGTGGTCTGCACGTGTATCTGCGGATCGTTCCCGACTGGGACTTCGTCGGCGTGCGCCGGGCCGGGATCGCGCTGATGCGCGAGATCGAACGCCGCAGCGGTGGTCGTGCGACGACCGCGTGGTGGAAGGAGGAACGCGGTGAGCGGATCTTCCTCGACTACAACCAGAACGCCCGCGACAAGACCATCGCCTCCGCGTATTCGGTGCGCCGCACGCCGATCGCGACGGTGTCGACGCCGTTGACCTGGGACGAGCTGGCCGACGCGGAACCCGACGACTTCACGATCGCGACGGTGCCGGATCTGGTGGCCCGCCGCGGCGACCCGATGGCCGGGCTCGACGACACCGCGCACACGCTCGACGTGTTGCTCGAGATGGCCGAGCGTGACGCGGCCGCCGGTCTCGGCGATCTGCCGTATCCGCCCACGCATCCGAAGATGCCCGGCGAACCCAAGCGGGTGCAGCCGTCGCGCGACACCGACCGGAAGGACCGCGCGCGGGGATGACAGCGACCCCTGCTGTTCCCGAAATCGCGTTCCGGTCGTTACCTCTGCTGTGAGCGGCACCTGTCGGAACCTCCGTAAACTGTTCGGGAGAACAGCTCGCCGACCGGCTCCGAGGAGGACTACCGCGGTGACGTGCCCCCGGATTCGACTACGCGCACTCGGCGGTGCGATCGCGGTCGTTGCCGCCGCCATCACCGTCCCCCTTCTTTCCGCCGCATCCGCGCAGGCTCTGACGTGCGCGGCGCCCCCGGGAACCCCGGCATCGATCGTCGAGATCGAGGGCACCACCGGGTGCGGCGCCAACACGGATGCGACCAGCGGCGCGTGGGGTTACACCGACGGCGGTGTCGGCTTCGCGGACGCCAGCGGCGGTGCGCTCGTGGTCGGGGCCGGCCTGTCCGGTGGGGTCGGCGCGGGGGAGAGCCGCGGGGGACAGCTCGCGGCGCTCGGTTTCGGCGACGGGGCCCTCGCCCTGGGCGTTCTCGACGATCCGGCGACCGCGGTCGCCCTGGCCGGACCCCAGTCGCAGGCGTATGTCGGTGACGGAGCCGACCCGATCCTGTGTGAGGGCTCGGCGGCGGCGGCGGTGAATCTCACGACGGGCCGGAGCTGTGTCGTCGTCGGGTCGTTCCGATACGCGGCACCCTGAGCGCTTATATCCCTTCCGTTCAGCGGAATCAACCCTTTCGTGGATGCAATCCGACACATAGTCTGTCGGAATTGCCGGGATGGGGAGAGTTCCATGACGATGCTGACGGATGTCCAGCTCGAGTACGAGGCCGACCAGCGGCCACCGACCGAGATGCACGTGGACCCGCGGTTCCTGCCGCTCGCCGACCGCTTCTTCGCGATGTACCGGCAGCCTCAGGACGGCGGCGGCGCTCTGTCCGCCTACTTCTACGGCGAGAAGGTCCTGGACATCTGGGCCGGGTGGTCGGGTCCGGACCGGCGCTGGAACCGCGACACCATGTCGCTGTCCTTCTCGACGGGCAAGGGCGTGGCCTCGACGGTCGTGCACCGGCTCGCGGAACGCGGAATCATCGACTACTTCGCTCCGGTCGCGCAGTACTGGCCGGAGTTCGCCGCGGCCGGCAAGGAATCGATCACCGTCGCGGACGTGATGACGCACCGCGCCGGTCTGCACCGGGTTCGGGGACTGGTTCCCGGCCGCGACGGAATCCTCGACTACGACACGACAGTCGCCGCGCTCGCCGCTGCCCGCCCGTCCCGTCGCCGTCTCCAGGGCACCGGCTATCACGCGGTCACCTACGGGTGGCTGGTCGCGGAGATCGTCCGGCGGGCAACGGGACTGCCCTTCGAGGACGTGGTCCGGCGGGAGATCGCCGAACCCCTCGGAAATCCCGACTTCTGGTATCGCGTTCCGACCTCGGAGCGGCACCGGATCGCCAAGCTGTTCCCCCGCATCAACCCGGCCGGGCTCCATTGGGAGATCAGCGCGTCGGTGCTGTCGAAGGTCGCGCCGACGCGTGGTCTGGCGGAGGCCGCGATGCCCGACGGGTTCGACGATCTCGTTCGTAACCCCGCCGTGCACGACTCGGTGATGCCCGGGTGGAACGGGGTGTTCACGGCACGGTCCCTGGCACGGATGTACGGCGCGATCGCGGCCGGCGGCACGATCGATGGTGTGTGCTTCCTGAAGCCGGAGACGATCGAGGCGATGAACGAGGTCCGGGTGCGTGGCCGCGACTACGTGCTCGGGGTGCCGATGGCCTGGCGGCTGGGTTACCACCAGCCGTTGTTCGCGAGCCGGGAGCGGCCGCGTGGGGCACTGGGTCACTACGGCGTCGGCGGGTCGGGTGCGTTCGCGGACCTCGACAACGGATTGTCGTTGGCGTTCACCACCAATCGGCTCGGGGCCGGTGCGATGCCGCTCGGTGATCTGCGTCTGGCGCGGCTCGGCCCGGTGGCGCGCGAATTGGCTCGGAAGGCCTGACGCACGGGCCCTTCGTCCGGGCTCCCGTCCCGCCCCTTCGCGGGCGGACAATTCGGTCACTGTCGCGTTGCGATATTGCGCGCTGTCGCCTTGCGACATTTGTGGTTTCGCGCGTTTCGCAGACGGTGGCCGGGGTGCACTCGCACTATTGGATACAGGTGCTGTGTCTGGTATGAAAGGGAGGCACCACAATGAGCCATGTCTACCGAGTCATCGAGGTGGTCGGGTCGTCGACGGAAGGTGTCGACGATGCCATCGCGAGAGCAGTGGCAAGGGCCGCCGAGACGACGCGGCACCTGGAATGGTTCGAAGTGGTGAACGTGCGCGGCCACATAGACGACGGTGCGGTCGCGCATACGCAGGTCACCCTGAAGATCGGTTTCCGGATCGAATCGGGCGACGAGTTCGCGGATTAGACCGCGGGTTCGGCTTCCGGTTCCGCGCCGGAACCCCTCGGGAAACCTGCGCATCGCCGGTGATCGGCAATTCTCGACCATAACTGCAACACGTTATAGTCTGGATGTGAAACGTCGTATCACACCGGCACTCTCAGGCAGGTAAACCCGTGGCTTATGTAATCACCCAGGCGTGTTGTAACGATGCGTCGTGCGTCGAGGTCTGTCCGGTCAACTGCATTCACCCGACACCCGACGAGCCGCAGTTCGCCACCACCGAACTGCTCTACATCGATCCGGAAACGTGCATCGACTGCGGTGCCTGCGTGGACGAATGCCCGGTCGACGCCATCTCCGCGGACAACGAGCTGGCCGCCGAACACGAGCCCTACCTGAAGATCGCCGCGGACTACTACGAGCGGTACCCGATCGGCCCGGACTGGCCGGAACTGCGTGAGCGCAGGAAGATTCCTGCCGAGCTCGGCACCCTGCGGGTCGCGATCGTCGGGTCCGGACCTGCCGCCTGCTACGCCGCGATGGAACTGACGTCCCGCCCGCGCGTCGAGGTCGACATCTTCGATCGGCTTCCCACCCCGTACGGTCTCGTCCGTGCGGGTGTCGCGCCGGATCACAAGAGCACCAAGGCGGTCGGCGACCTGTTCCGCAGCGCCATCGGCCACAAGAACACCCAGTGCTACTTCGACGTCGAGGTCGGCACCCACATCAGCCACGACGAACTGCTCGCCCACCACCACGCCGTGATCTACGCGGTCGGGGCCGCCGGGGACCGGCATCTGGACGTCCCGGGTGAGGAGCTGCCCGGTTCGCACGCCGCAACGGAGTTCGTTTCCTGGTACAACGGGTACCCCGACTACGCGGACCGGCAGTTCGACCTGTCCGGCGAGCGCGCGGTGATCATCGGCAACGGCAACGTCGCGCTCGACGTCGCCCGCGCGCTCGTGATGGATCCGGAGATCTTCGCCCGCACCGACATGGCCGACCACGCCGTGGAGGCCCTGCGCAATTCGAACATCCGCGAGGTCGTCATCGTGGGCCGTCGTGGTCCCGCCCAGGCCGCCTACACGAATCCGGAACTGCTCGCGCTCGGGCAACTTCGCGGCATCGACGTGATCGTCGACCCCGCCGAGGTCGAGCTCGATCCGGCCAGCCGTGCGCTTCTCGACGATCCCGACTGCGAACCGCGCATTGCCCTGAAGGTCGAGCAGGCCGAAGGATTCGCACGACGCACGCCCACCGAGGGCAACAAGCGCATCGTGCTGCGCTACCTCGCCTCGCCGGTGGAGATCAACGGCGACGGCAAGGTCGAGTCGATCACCCTCGAACGCAACGAACTCGTCGAGGTCGACGGACGCCTCGAGGCCCGGCCCACCGGTGAACGCGAGACGCTCGAAACCGGTCTGGTGCTCCGTTCGATCGGTTACCGCGGCACACCGCTGGCGGATCTGCCCTTCGACGAGCGTCGCGGCGTGATCCCCAACAAGGAGGGTCGCGTCGTCGATCCGCAGACCGGCGAGCCGCTCGCGGGCGTCTACACCGCCGGCTGGATCAAGCGCGGCCCGAGCGGCGTGATCGGCACCAACAAGCAGTGCTCGGCGCAGACCGTCGAGCGGCTCATCGACGACTTCGTCGCCGGGCGCCTCGCCACCCCGGCCGAGGACCGGGAGAAGCTCGCGACGCTCGTCGCCGAGCGCCGGCCCGGGTTCGTCGACTACAGCGGTTGGCAGAGGATCGACAAGCAGGAACGTTCCCGTGGTGCTGCGGCAGGGAAGGCGCGGCAGAAGTTCGTGTCCGTCGCCGAGATGCTCGAGGCCTCACGACTGGAGTCCTGAATACTCTGACCTGCGCAGACGCGCAGAAATGCGGGTGTGAGCCGGGCCGCTCGATTGGCGGTCCGAGATGCTGCTGTGTCTAATGGGTGGGCACGAAGCGCTGCGATCGGGGCAGGCAGAGAGGCAGCGCACGGTCTACACGATGGGTTGGAGCATGTCCTTGAAGCAGGTTCGGGTGACCGGTGGGAACCGGGCCGGACGATGGTCCGGGCGAGTTGCCACCGCACTGATCGGTACCACCGCCGCCGCACTCACGCTCGCCGGTCCCGCCGGCGCAGCGCCGCTGTGGCCCGGGGGCCCGGAGCTGCCGAGCATTCAGGAGGTCTTTCCCGGACTGGGCGGGCAGGTGCCCACGGCGCCGCCGGCTCCCGTGGTGGCGCCGTTCTCGGCGCCGTCGGTGAACCCCACCAACGGTGAGACGGTCGGGGTCGCCCAGCCGATCATCATCCGCTTCAACGAGCCGATCAGCGACCGCGCGGCCGCGGAGCGCGCCATCTCGATCACGACCAGCCCCGCGGTCGGCGGCCACTTCTACTGGGCGTCCGATCGTCAGGTGCGGTGGCGTCCGTTCGAGTTCTGGCCCGCCCACACGCAGGTCACGGTCGCCGCCGGCGACACCCACTCGTCGTTCACGATCGGTGACGCGCAGATCACCGTGGCGGACGACAACACCAAGACCGTCACGGTGACCCGCAACGGCGAGGTCGTGCGGACGATGCCGACGTCGTTCGGCAAGCCCGGCCACGAAACGCCCAACGGCACGTACATCGTGGGCGAGCGATTCCGGGACATGTACATGGACTCGTCCACCTACGGGGTGCCCGTGGACTCCCCGGAGGGCTACCGCACCTACGTCGAGTACGCGACGCGAATCTCCAACAGCGGCATCTTCGTTCACGCCGCGCCGTGGTCGGAGTGGGCGCAGGGCAACACCAACGTCAGCCACGGCTGCCTCAACGTGAGCACCGAGGACGGCAAGTGGTTCTTCGAGAACGCCCAGAAGGGCGATCCGGTCATCGTGCAGAACACCGACGGCGGTGTGCTGAACGGCTGGGACGGCCTCGGGGACTGGAACCTCTGATCCGCGAAAGTTCCTGATACGCAACGAGAACGCGCCGCCACCTCCGTGAGAGGTGGGGGCGCGTTTGTCGTCGGTGTGGTGCTATGTGGCGCTGTGCTGCGCGATGATCGACCGCACGGTCCGCCGGCACCGCCCGCAATCGGAGCCCGCCCCGCACGCCGCGGCGATCTCCTTCGAACTGCGCGCACCCCGGTCGACGATTTCGCTCACGGTGTCGCCGGTGACGCCGTGGCACAGGCAGATGTACATCGCACGCTCCGTCAGTCCAGGAACAGGTCGATCTGGGGGTTGTCGCCGCCGCCGTAGCGCGACAGGTCGGTGACACCGGCCTCGGTGAGCACGTCGGCGTCGATGAAGCACCGGCCGGTGGTCTCCCTCGCGGGACGGCCGAGGATCTCGACCGCGGCATCGGCCATGATCTCTGGGCTGCGCGAGGACGACAGGAGCGTGTCCCCGTCCTTCATGTTCGCGACCGCGGAGGTCGCGATGAAGGTCTGCGGCCACAGGCAGTTCGCGGCGATCCCGTCCGCAGCGTACTCGGCGGCGAAACCCAAGGTCAGCAGCGACATTCCGTACTTCGACAGGGTGTAGGCCGGGTGGACCCCGAGCCAGTACGGGTTCATGTTGACCGGCGGTGAGACGGTCAGGATGTGCGGGTTCGCGGACTTGCGGAGGTGCGGAACCGCGGCCTTCGTCATGAGGAACGTGCCGCGGCAGTTGATCTCCTGCATGAGGTCGTACCGCTTGACCGGCAGGTCCTCGGTCGCGCCCGTCGCGATCGCGCTCGCGTTGTTCACGCAGATGTCGATGCCGCCGAACCGCTCGACCGCGGTGTCGATCAGCCGCTGGACGTCGTCCTCGTTGCGGACGTCGCCGACCACGGCGACGGCCTTGCCGCCGGCCGCCTCGATGTCCGCGACGGCGGTGTGGACGGTGCCCTGGAGTTTCGGGTGGGGCTCGGCGGTCTTGGCGAGCAGAACGACGTTGGCGCCCTGTCTGGCCGCGGCGACCGCGATGGCCAGGCCGATCCCGCGGCTGGCGCCGGAGATCACCATAGTGCGGTCGGACAGTGGGTTCGGCTGGCTCGACATCGTTCTCCCTGCAATCGGTGGCTCACACGCAGCGTTCTCGCTGATGATATTGGCATTCTCATTTTCTGCAAGTATCGTATCCGGCGTGACCGATTTCGCTGAGACCTCGTCGGGAATCCCCCTGGATGCGGTGTACGGACCGGCCGACAGAGTCGGCGAACCGCCTGCACCGGGCGAATTCCCCTTCACCCGCGGCAACTTCGCGACCGGCTATCGCGGTCGGCTGTGGACGTTCCGCCAGTACTCCGGATTCGGGACCGCCGAGGAATCCAACCGGCGCTACCGGTACCTCCTCGACCAGGGCGGCACCGGGTTGTCCGTCGCGCTCGACCTACCCACCCAGTGCGGCTACGACTCCGACGACCCGGAATACGGTGAGGAGGTCGGACGTGTCGGCGTCGCCGTCGACACCCTCGCCGACGCCGAGATCCTGTTCGACGGCATCCCGCTCGACAAGATCAGCACCAGCTTCACCATCAACGGCACCGCCGCGATCCTGCTCGCGTTCTACGTCGCCGCCGCGGAGAAGTCCGGCGTGCCTCGCGAAAAGCTCACCGGCACGATCCAGAACGACATCCTGAAGGAATACGCCTCGCGCGGCACCTGGATCTGGCCGCCCGAGCCGTCGCTGCGGCTGATCGCCGACACCATCGAGTTCTGTGCCGCGGAGGTCCCACGGTTCAACGCGATCTCGGTGGCGGGCGCGCACTTCCGCGACGCCGGTGCGAACGCCGTGCAGGAGATGGCGTTCACCCTCGCCGACGGCGTCACCTACTGCGACACCGTCGTCGAACGCGGACGCATGACGATCGACCAGTTCGCCCCGCAGATCTCGTTCTTCTTCTACACCCACGGCGACTTCTTCGAGGAGATCGCGAAATATCGTGCTGGACGCCGCCGTTGGGCGACGATCGTGCGCGAACGCTACGGGGCGAAGACCGAGAAGGCGTCGATGTTCCGGTTCGGCTGCGTCGCCGGCGGTGCGTCGCTGTACGCCCCGCAGGCCCAGAACAATCTGGTGCGTGTCGCCTACGAGGCGATGGCCTCGGTGCTCGGCGGCGTCCAGTCGATGTTCACCGCCGCGTGGGACGAGCCGTTCGCGCTGCCCAGCGAGGAATCGGCGACGCTCGCGCTGCGCACGCAGCAGATCCTCGCGTACGAGACCGGGGTCGCGCGGGTCGCCGATCCGCTCGGCGGCTCGTACTTCGTCGAGGCGCTCACCGACGCGACCGAAGCCAAGATCGTCGAGATCATGAGTGATCTCGAGGAGCACGGCGGCATGGTGCGCGCGATCGAGGACGGCTACCTGCAGGGCCTCATCGCGGACGAGGCCTACAAGCTCCACCTGCAGATCGAGGCGGGCGAGCGCACGGTCGTCGGCGTCAACAAGTTCACCTCGAACGAAGCGCCACCGGAGATCGGAACGTACGAGCTCGACGCCGAAGGGCGTGAGCTGCAACTGAAGCGGCTCGCGAAGGTCAAGGCCGAACGCGATCCGGAGCTGGTCAAGACCACTCTCGCCGCCCTGTCCCGCGCTGCGGAAGGAACCGACAACCTCATGCACAAACTGATCGACTGCGCCAACGCGTACTGCACCGTCGGCGAAATGGTCTCCGCGCTCAAGACCGTGTGGGGCGAATTCCAGCAGCCGGTGGTGTTCTGATGACCGCCCGCATCCTCGTCGCCAAGCCCGGACTCGACGGCCACGACCGCGGCGCCAAGATCGTCGCGCGCGCCCTGCGCGACGCCGGATTCGAGGTCATCTACACCGGCATCCGCCAGAAGATCGAGGACATCGTGTCCATCGCGCTGCAGGAGGACGTCGCGGTCGTCGGCCTGAGCATCCTCTCGGGTGCGCACATCGCGCTGACCACCCGCACGATCGAGGCCCTCAAGGCCGCCGACGCCGGCGACATCGCGGTGATCGTCGGTGGCACCATCCCGCAGGGCGACGTACCGAAGCTGCTCTCCGCGGGGGCTGCGGCCGTGTTCCCCACCAGCACACCGCTGGACGTCCTGGTGACCGAGGTCCGCAAGCTGACCGGTACCGACACCCCGGCCTGAGCGCAGCAACGTCAACAACAACACCGCCGCGACGCCCTACCGAAGTTGCAGCGGAACGGATCTCGACAAACGTGGAGGAATCGTGCGGATCGGAGTGATGGTCGGACCCGAACAGGGTGACACCGCTCGCAAGGTCGATCGGATGCTGAAGGACGTCGAGTGGGCGGAGGCGGCCGGACTCGATACCGTGTGGGTGCCCCAGATCCCCACGGACTTCGACGCATTGACTGCGGTCGCACTGATGGGTACCCGCACGTCGCGGATCGAGATCGGCACTGCCGTGGTGCCGCTGCAGGCGCAGCACCCGGTGCATCTGGTGCGCCAGGCGCTGTCGACCCACGCCGCGCTCGGTGGCCGGCTCGCGCTGGGCGTCGGCCCGTCGCATCACTGGATCGTCCAGGACATGCTGGGTCTGCCCTACGACAAGCCCGCCAAGTTCACCCGGGACTACCTCGAGGTGCTCGGTGCGATCAAGGATCTGCCCGGCTCGATCGACGTCGAGAACGACACGTTCACGGTGCACAATCCGCTCGACATCGCACCCGTGGCCCCGATGCCGGTGCTCGTCGCCGCGCTCGGACCGGTCATGCTGAAGATCGCCGGGGAACGCGCCGACGGCACCGTGCTCTGGATGGCCGACGAACGCGCGATCGGTGAGCACATCGCACCGCGTATCACCGAGGCCGCTGCGGACGCCGGACGACCGAGTCCGCGGATCATCGCCGGTGTGCCGGTGTGTCTGTGCGCACCGTCGGAGGTCGACGTCGCCCGTGAACGCGCCAACCGGATCCTCGCCGAGGCCGAGATCTCCCCGAACTACCAGCGGCTCCTCGAACACGGCGAGTCGAAGGACATCGGCGACATGGCCATCGTCGGCGACGAGGACGCGATCCTTGCCGGGTTCCGCCGGTACGAGGAGGCGGGGGTGACCGACCTGTCGATGCGGCTGCTGCCGATCGGCAACACCCGCGACGAGCTCGTCGCGTCCAAATACCGCACTCGCGAGGTCGTTTCGGAACTCGTCAAGGAACTGCGGTGAGTGCGGGTCCGCTCGCGGGGATCAAGATCCTCGAAGTCGGCCACATCCTCGCCGGGCCGTACGCGACGATGATGCTGGCCGATCTCGGCGCGGAGGTCACCAAGGTCGAACCCCCGACCGGCGACCTCTCGCGTCAGGTCAGCGACGCCTACTTCGCGAGCCTCAATCGCGGCAAGCGCAGCATCTGCCTCGATCTCGGCAGCGACGAGGGACAACGCCGGCTCGGTGAGCTCGCCGCCGAATCCCATGCGCTGCTGGTCAATCTCAAGCCGTCGGCGATCCGCAAGTACGGTCTGACGTACGACGCTCTGCGCAGGTTCAACGACAAGATCGTGTGCGTCGCGCTCACCGGGTACGGTCTCGACTCCGGCGACGATCCGGCGTTCGACTACGTCATCCAGGCGGAGACCGGGGTGGCCGCGCTCACCGGCGACCCGGACGGTCCGCCGACCTTGCCCGGCTATTCGGCGGCGGACAATTCCACGGGCCTGACCGCGGCGCTGGGTCTGCTCGCCCAGATCGTCTCCGGCCGGGGCGGGCAGGTCGACGTGTCGTTGCGCGACGTCATGCTCTCGCAGCTCAACTACCGCGCGTCCGCCTACCTGAACGAGGGCACCGAGCCGCGGCGTATGCCGTACGGCGCGCACTCGTACTACGTTCCAGCGCAACTCTTTCCGACCGCGGAGGGATATCTGGCGCTGTTCGTCACCCACGACGGGTTCTGGCGGTCGTTCGCGAAGGAAGCGGCCATCGACGGATTCGCGACGATGGCCGAGCGGGCGCAGAACCGCGACGAGGTGCTCGCCGCGGTGACCGCGGCGCTCGCGACCGACACCGCCGCGGGGTGGGAAGCGCGACTGCGGCCGCTCGGCGTGCCGTCCGCGGCGGTCCGGTCGTTGCCGGAGGCGCTCGCCCAGACCCCCGAGGCCGTGGTCACCGCGGGCGATTTCCGGCTCGTCGGCAGTCCGATCAAGGTCGCCGGCTACGAACCGGTTTACGGTGCGCCGCCGCGGCTCGGTGAGCACGGCGCACTTCCTGCGCACACCTGACCTCCCCCCTCGTGTGGGGTTCGGTAGCCGGTGCTACCGAAACCACGCACGGGGGGTTTCGGTCACTCGTACTTGACCTTGATCGACGGGGTGTCCGGCACGGCCTGGCACGTGAGCACGTAGCCCTCCTCGACCTCGTCGTCCGAAAGTGCCTCGTTGGTGCGCATCGTCGCGCACCCCTCGGTCACCAGCGCCATGCAGGTGCCGCAGTTGCCCATCTCGCAGAAGAACGGCGGGGTCAGTCCGGCGCGGCGGGCGCTTTCGAGGATGGTCTCGCCGGCGTGGCGCGGTACCGATCCCTTCTTGCGTCCGACGAAGATCGTCACGGTCCCCTCGAGCTCGCCGGATTCCTCGGCGGCGGGGGCGGCGGGCTGCTCGGTGGAAGCCGGTACCGGCGGGGTGCCGAAGCGCTCGCTGAACACGCGGCCCGGGCCGGGCAGTGTCGACTCGATCAGATCCATGAACGGTTCGGGGCCGCACAGGTAGCTGTCCGCGTCGACGTCGCTGCCGACGAACGCGCGGACGGCCTCGGCGTCGAGCAGGCCCTTCTCGTCGTCGAGATGGCGCACGACCGTCAGCCGGTCCGGGTACTGCGCAACCAGCGCCTCGAGAACGGATTCGAAGATCGCCGACGGCTGGTCGCGGTCGGCGCACAGCAGCCGGACCGGGCGGTCGGTGGTGGCCAGGGTGGACTTGGCGAGCGACAGGATCGGGGTGATGCCGCTGCCGCCGCTGAATCCGAGGAGCGGCTTGTCGCTCTCCCGCAGCAGGAAGGTGCCGGTGGGGCGGCTGATCTCCACCTCGTCGCCCTCGGAGACGTTGTCGAGCAGCCAGTTCGACACCTTGCCGCCGGGTACGCGCTTGACGGTGACCGTGAGTTCGTCGTCGCTTTCGGGGGCGCTGGACATCGAGTACGACCGGTACAGCTCGGTGCCGTCGACGGTGACCTTGAAGTTCAGGAACTGCCCCGCCCGGTAGGGGAACGGGCCGTCCACGGGAGCCAGGACGAACGACCGAGCGTCGGAGGTCTCCTTCACGATCCGGGTCACCCGCGCCCGCTGGAACATAGGGGGTCTCGCCATGGATCGTCTCCTCCTCGGGGATTGTTCTACTGCGTGGAGAATTATATTCTCACCTACGATATAGGATCTTCTCAACGTCGAACACCCACCCGAGACGAGGCGCAGTTGTCGGACCCCACGATCGACCGGACGCGGAACGCCACCACCGCACTGGTGTTCGAGGACCGTGCCTACAGTCGCGGCGAGCTCGACGCGCTCGCGGCGGGCCTGGCGGTCCGGCTCGCCGAACGTGGCGTCGGCGTCGGCGACCGGGTCGTGTTGATGTCGTCGAACCGGCCCGAGTTCGTCGTGGCCGTGCAGGCGATCTGGCGCCTCGGGGCGTCCGTCGTGCTGCTCAGCCCGGCCTACAAGCACGACGAGGTCGTGCACGCCCTCGAGGTGACGCGGCCGGTCGCCGCGGTCGGCGACAATCCGGTCCTCGCAGAGCACGCCGACATGCTGCATCTCGACGAGCCGATCCCGCCCGCGACCGGTGACGGCACGACAACAGCCCACGACCCGGACGCCGAGGCGGT
>Ga0180215_1001860_pt1 | contig 22282 bp, 37 predicted proteins | sample eDN3rd37CBELigBY_FD_128871 | JGI IMG/M metagenome (GOLD analysis project Ga0180215, IMG submission 128871) | Enriched backyard soil microbial communities from Emeryville, California, USA - eDNA 3rd pass 37_C BE-Lig BY (version 2) (version 2) | ecosystem: Environmental > Terrestrial > Soil >... | reverse complement strand
CAGGCGCGAGGTGAGCCGGAGGGTGATTAGGAAGGCCAGCCCCATGCCGGCGGCCAGGAAGCTCAGGATGAGCATCAGGCTGATGGCGCGGGCGCGGTCCACGACCTGCCAGAGGGTCGCCGTGGAGGTGCCGATCCGGATGATGCCCGCGGGCTCGCGGAGGTAGCCGCGCAGGTACGGCAAGGAGACATCATGGATGGGTTCGCCGTCCGGCATCCTGGCGGCCTGGGCCACCGGATCCGGCTGGTTGAGCGCGTCGAAGCCACGCCGGGTGACGGGATCGTCGAAGACCTTGCCGACCTTGCTGGGGTCCGAGTGGGCGATCGCCCTGTGCGTCTTGCGGTCGATCACCATGACGTAGCGGAGGCCCGGATCGCGTTCCACCAGGGTCTCCACGTAGGCCTGAACCTGGTACTTCCCGGCGAAGAGCACCTGGTTGATGCTCTGCTGGATGTTCTCGGCGTAGCGCTTCTCCAGCGACAGGGTCTGTTCCTGAAGCGTACGCGTGATCGCGAGGTTGAGGAAGATCCCGAGCGTGCCCAGGGTCAGGACGAGGAAGGCGATCAGGCTCGCGGCGAGACGGGTCCGGATCGAGACGAAGCGCGGCCCTACCATGTCAGCTGGTTCCCGGGCACCGTCTCAGCGGGGGCCCATGGCTTGCGGATCGTGGAGGGGATGGGACCGTCCCAGCCGGGGTAGGCGTCGAGATTCTCCCGGGTGATGGGAAAGACCGTGATCAGGACTTGTCGGGGGACCTTCTGGCCTTGGAGCTTTTGATAGGCCATGCGCATGGCCTCGGCCCCCAGGGGCCCCATGAACTGGGCGGTGTCGATGCCCACGATCCCCCCGCGCCGGATCTCGGCGACCATGCGCGGGTCGCCGTCCACCGTGGCCATGACCACGTCGTCGCGGCCCGCGGCCTTCAAGGCCTCCATCACCGCGTGGCCGCCGCCGTCGTTGACGCAGAAGATGGCATCGATCGTTCCCCGGGGATGCTTCGCGAGGATCTCGCGGCCCGCCTGGCGCCCGGATTCCGGCTCGACGGCCTGGTAGCGGCCGACGATCGTGTAGCTTCGCTTGGCGTCGTGAAGGGCGTCGCGCAAGCCTTCCACCCGCTCGACCGTCGAGGAGGCGAACGGGAACTCGACGATCACCAGCCGCAAGGGCTCCTTGCGATCCCGGAAGCGATGGGCCAGGTACTCTCCGTCGAGATACCCCGCCAGGTGGTTATTGCTGCTGATGTAGCAATCGAGCGTGCCTTCCAGCACGTACTGATCGTAAGCGAAGACCGGGATCCCGGCTTGATTGGCAACCTGGACGGGTTGCGAAAGGGCGGCCGAGTCGATGGGCTGGAGGATGATGGCGTCCATGGCTTTCCCGACGAAGCGGTACATGGCCTGGCGTTGGTTCTGGATGGCGTCGGGGCCGGATCCGCCCACGGCGGGGTGGAGGTGAATCGCGCGGTGCGGATCCTCGCGCCCGAGACGCTGGGCTTCGCGCTCCAGGCCGCGGCGCATGGCGACCTGGCCCGGAATGGCCATGGACCAGTAGACGACTCCGATGTCGACGCGCTGCGGGCTTGCCAGCGCGGGCCCGGTCAGGACGATCGCGATCAGGAGCAGGAGGAGCCGCGCTGGGGAGAACGCCATTGCCATCACCTCGTTGATTTCCCTCATTATGTCATGGCTGTCCCGGGCCGGGGAGGGGACTCAGAGCAAGGATTCAGGGCAAGGAATCAGGGCAGGTGCACGCAGCTCACGTCGTGGAATCCCGCTTGCATGCCAAGGGCCGCGAGGATCTCGGAGGGGACGGCGTCGTCCACGTTGAGCACCATCATGGCGGGGCCGTTCTTGTACTGGCGTCCCAGCTGGAGGCCGAAGATGTTGATGTTCGCTTGGCCGAGCAGCGTTCCCACGTGGCCGACCGCGCCGGGCATGTCCTGATGCGGGATCAAGAGCACGTACCCTTGCGGCGAGAGGTTGAAGGAGAAGTCGTCGATCTGGACCAGCCGCTCTCCGCCGCCGGGACCGGTCGCCGAGAGCAAGGTGCCGGCCACGGTATGACGGCCCTGGTCGCCGACCAGGGTCACCGTGATCAGGTCCGCGTAGTCCTTCACTTCCGACGAGCGTGCCTCGCGAACTTCCAGGCCGCGCTCCTTGGCGACCAGGGTGGCGTTGACGTAGTTGACGCCCTCGGGCACGGCTTGCGCGAGGATCCCCTTGAGGACGGCGGTGGTGAGGGGTTCGACGGCCTTCCCGGCCAGCCCACCCTGGTAGAGGATCTCGATCCGGCGGGCGGGGCCGTGCATGATCTGGGCCACCAGCGCGCCGAGTTTCTCGGCGAGCGGGAGGTAGGGTTTGACGGGCTCGAGCAGCTCGGGGCGCATCGAGGGAATGTTCACCGCCGAGCGGGCGGACTCGCCGGAAAGCACGCAGGCGATTTGCTCCGCGACGTCCACGGCCACCTTGATCTGCGCCTCCTCGGTGGACGCGCCCAGGTGCGGGGTGAGCAGGATCCGATCTCCCAGGCTGCGCAGCGGACTATCCCCGCTAAGCGGTTCCTGGGCGAAGACGTCGAGGGCAGCACCGGCGACCTGGCCCTCCTCGATGGCCTCCACCAGGGCCTCCTCGTCGATGATGCCGCCGCGGGCGGCGTTGATGATCCGGATGCCGCGCTTGCACTTGGCCAGCGTTTCCCGATCGAAGAGGTTCGCGGTCTCGGCGGTCTTGGGGACGTGGATGCTGAGAAAATCGGAAACGGCCAGCAGTTCGTCGAGGCCCATCAGCTCAGCCCCCATCTCGCTGGCCCGCTCGGGCGTCACGAACGGATCAAACGCCACGACGTGCATGCCCAGGGCGTTTGCGGCCTTGACGAGTCGGGCGCCGATCTTGCCGAGGCCCATGACGCCGAGGGTGGACTGGTAGAGTTCCTTGCCCATGAAGGCTTCGCGCTGCCAGCGTCCGGCTTTCATGGAGGCGTCGGCGGGGGGGATCCGGCGGGCGAGGGCGAGCATCAGGGCGAGGGCATGTTCGGAGGCCGCGATGGTGTTGCCTTCCGGGGAGTTGACGACGATGATGCCCCGTTCGGTGGCGGCGGGGACGTCGATGTTGTCGACGCCGACCCCGGCGCGGCCGATGATGCGCAGGCGGCGGCCCGCCTCGATGACCGCCCGGGTGACCTTGGTGGCCGAGCGGACCATGAGGGCGTCGTACTCGCCGATGACGGAGAGCAGGTCGTCGGGCGCGAGGGAGTCGCGGGCGTCCACCTCGGCGACGGCGTCCAGGAGGGGGAGGGCGGCGGGATCGACCCGGTCGAGGACGAGGACCTTGGCGAGGCGGCTTTCGGGGGGCGTGAGCATGGGATCCTCCTGGGTCGGGGCCGCGGGCGGCGACTAGCGCCCGCGGCTGTTGCGAAAGGTAGCGAGCGTTTGCCGAGAGGCTTGTCATCGCAGGCGTGAGAGACAGAGCTCGCTGACCTGCAGCAACGACGATCGCTCTAGGAAAGGCGGCACCAGGGCATTATTCCCCGATCGGGCGAGCGCCTTCACGCGTCATTGCGGGCAAAGCCAAGGGGCCGCCTCCTGGGTGGGAGACGGCCCCTCGAGGAGGGGGGATTAGTGGGCGATCGCCTTCGAAGGCATCAACTCCGCCTGGGCTGCGGCCACCGCGGCGCCGGGCTGGATGTCGGATCCCAGGGAGAGCAGGGTCGCCTCGAGGGCGGCGAGGAGGCCGAGGACGTCGGCTTCGTCGTAGTAGCCCAGGTGCCCGACCCGGAAGATGTACGGGGTCAGGGGGCCCTGGCCGCCGGCGACCACGTAGCCGTAGCGGCTCTGGAGGGTCTTGCGCAAGAGGGAGGGATCCATGCCGTCGGGGGCGTAGATGCCGGTGACGGCGCGCGAGGCGTAGCGATCCTCGTCGACCACCAGCTTCAGTCCGAGGCCGCGGGCGCCGGCGCGGACCATGCGCATGAGGCGCTCATGGCGCTTGAAGATGCCGTCGAGGCCTTCTTCCTGGAGCATGCGCACGGCCACTTCGAGCCCGTAGAAGAGCGAGATGGCGGGCGTCCAGGGGGTCTGTCCCTTGGCGAGCATATCCTTGGCCTTGCCGTAGTCGAAGTAGAAGCGGGGCATCGATGCCTTGGCGTAGGCTTCCCAGGCGCGGGGGCTGACCGAGGCGAAGGCGAGTCCGGGGGGCAGCATGAAGGCCTTCTGGGCGCCCGAGACGACCACGTCGAGGTCGAGCGCGTCCACGGGCAGGGGCGAGGTGCCCAGCCCTGAGACGGCGTCCACGAGGATCAGGGTGTCGGGGAGGGCCTTGCGGATGATGGGGGCGATCGCGTCCACCGGGTTCAAGAGGGCGGTGGAGGTCTCGTTATGGGTCAGGAGGACCGCCGCGTAGCGCTTGCCTTCGGCGAGCTTGGCGGCGACGATCTCGGGCGTGACGGGAGTGCCGTAGGGGACCTCGAGGACGTCGACCTCGGCGCCGTAGGTGCGGGCGATGGTGGCGAAGCGCTTGCCGAACTCGCCCGAGACGAGGGCGAGGACGGGGTCGCCGGGGCTGAGCACGTTGACGATCGCGGACTCCATGGCGCCGGTGCCGGAGGTGGTCAGGGTCAAGAGGTCGTGCTGGGTCTGATAGAGCCACTTGACGCCCTCGGTGCAGGCGTTGACGATCCGGGCGAACTCGGGGCCGCGGTGGTTGATCATGGGCCGCGACAGGGCCCGGAGGACCTCGTCGGGGCAGGGGGTCGGTCCGGGAAGCATGATGCGCATGTGCTCAGCCATGGGTTCTCCTCTCCACCCGGGGGACGACGATGGCCCGCGGGTGACTCCATGAAGGGGCGGTAAAGGTGAGGCCATTCTACCATCAAACAAGCGCCTGGACCGAGCCGCTCCTCTGGAGAAACGAAAAGGCCCCCGGTTTCCCGGGGGACCTTTGGGTGAAGCTTAGCGCTTCGAGAACTGGAACCGCTTACGGGCGCGCTTGCGGCCGTACTTCTTACGCTCCTTGGCGCGGGGGTCGCGGGTCAGGAGACCCTCGCCACGCAGCATCGAGCGGAACTCGGGGTCGAGGCGCAGAAGCGCGCGGGCGACGCCGAGGCGGATCGCACCGATCTGGGAGACGACGCCGCCGCCGAAGACGTTGGCGTGGATATCGTAGTTGCCCAGGTTGTTGGTGGCGACGAAGGGCAGGTTCAGCTCCTGAGCCATGAGGGGCTCGCGGCCGCCGACGTAGTCGGTGAGCGAGCGCTCATTGATGGTCACGGCGCCGGTGCCGGGCACCAGGCGGACGCGAGCGACGGCCGTCTTGCGGCGGCCGGTACCCCAGTACTGGGCGGTCTTGTTAGCCACGGACGGGCTCCTTTCCGATGGTGTAGGGCTTGGGCTGCTGCGAAGCATGCGGATGCTCAGCGCCGGCGTACACCTTCAACTTGCCGTACTGCGCACGGCCGAGCTTGGTGTGGGGGAGCATGCCGCGGACGGCGTGCTCGATGACCCGCTCGGGCTTCGAGGCGATCAGCTTGTTGAACGTGGTCTGGCGGAAGCCGCCGGGCCAGAAGGTGTGGTGGGTGTAGGTCTTCTGCTCGGCCTTCTTGCCCGTCACCTGGATCTTCTCGGCGTTCACGATGATCACGAAGTCGCCGCAGTCGATCGTCGGGGTGTACATGGGCTTATGCTTGCCGCGCAGCAGGGTGGCCACCTCGGTTGCGAGGCGTCCGAGGGTTTTGCCCTCGGCGTCCACCACGTACCACTGGCGCTGGATGTCGCCAGGCTTGGCGGTATAGGTCTTCACGTTGCTCCTCCTAAAGGATTCGACTATCGATTTGCCAGCCGATGGGGCTGGGATACGTCACATAATTCAGCGTCAATCCACATGCCGGGGCCGTGAGCGCGACGGGTCCGGGGGGACCTTCCGGGCTACGGACCATGGCCGCGAACGCTTCGGGGCTCACCCGTCCTTTGGCGACTTCCAGGACCGATCCGACGAGGCGTCGGACCATGTGGTAGAGGAAGCTCTGGGCCGTGATGGTGAAGCGAATTTCGTCGCCCACCACCTCGGCCGAGGCCTCGGAGACGGTGCAAACCGTGCTTCGGTCGTTGCTGCCCGTGGAGCAGAAACGGACGAAGTCGAAGGTGCCGGTCAACCCACGCCAAGCCTCGAGGGCCTGGTCGAGGTGAGGCAGCTCGCGGGTCTCGAGGTGAGCCGCGTGACGCCTCAGGGGGTCCGGGGTTCGGCGGTTGATCACGACGTAGCGGTAGCTTCGCGCGATCGCCGAGAACCGGCTATGGAACTCCCCGTCGACCTCCGCCACCGCTGAGACCGCCACGTCGGGCGGCAGGAGCGCGTTGAGCGCCCCGAGCCACCGTTCGGGAGGCAAGGTCTTCGCGGTGCGAAAGTTCACGACCTGTCCACTTGCGTGGACTCCGGCATCCGTGCGCCCCGCACCGGCCAGCCGGAGCGATTCCAGGGTCTCGCCGGTAATCCGGACGAGGGCCTCTTCGATCGCTCCTTGGACCGTTCGGTCCCGGGGCTGACGCTGGAAGCCGGCGAAGTGGGTTCCGTCGTAAGAAACCTGTAGGCAGATGTTCTTCAACGGGTCCCGCTTCTAGAGACTACGCCTCCACCAAGCGCACGATCGCCATGGGAGCGTTGTCGCCCCCGCGAGGTGCGGTCTTGATGATCTGGGTGTAGCCGCCGTTGCGCTCCTTGAACTGAGGAGCCAGCTCGGTGAAGAGCCGTTTGGTCACGTCGCCGTCCAGGATGAAGGACTCAGCCTGGCGACGGGCGTGGAGGTCGCCCCGCTTCGCGAGGGTGACCATGGAATCCGCCGAGACGCGGAGCGCCTTGGCGCGCGCTTCGGTGGTGGTGATCTGGCCGTGACGGAAGAGCTCGGTGGTCAGGCTGCGCAGAAGGGCCCGACGCTGGTCCGCCGGCTTGGAAAGGCGGTTCTTAGCCTTGCGATGACGCATGTCGTTATTCCTCTCTCGCGCCTGCGAGCTCCTCACCGGGCTCGCCCGACGCCATGGTAAATCCGAACTGCCGGAGGCGATCGATGACCTCCTCGGCCGACTTCCGGCCGAAGTTCTTGATGTCCATCAGCTCGCGCTCGGACTTCTTGAGCAGGTCGCCAACGGTGTAGATGTTGGCGCGCTTCAAGCAGTTGTAGGCGCGCACCGAAAGCTCGAGTTCCTCGATGCTCATGTCGGTGGGCTGGGGACGTCCGGTCTCCTCGGCAGCGGCCTTCTTGCCGCCGCCGGGCAGCGCTTCACGGGCCAGTTCGGCGAAGACGTCGAAGTGGCGGATCAGCGTGTCGGCCGCGCGGGCCACGGTCTCGGTCGGGTCGACCGCGCCGTTGGTCCACAGTTCCAGGTTCAGACGGTCGAAGTCGGTCATCTGACCAACGCGGGTGTCTTCAACCAGGTAGTTCACCTTGCGAACCGGCATGAAGATCGAGTCGATGGGAATCACGCCGACCGCCTGATGGGGCTTGCGGTTCCGCTCGGCAGGGACGAAGCCCTTGCCCTTCTCGATCTGCAGCTCGATCTCCAAGCTCGCGCCCTTGTCGAGGGTCGCGATATGCCAGTCGGGGTTCACGACCTCGACGTCGGCATCGGAGACGATGTCGGCTGCGGTGACGGGGCCCTCGCGGTGAACCGAGAGGTGGGCCGTCTTCATGTCGGTCCCGTGGAGCTTGAGCACCACGCCCTTGAGGTTGAGGATGATGTCCACCACGTCCTCGACGATGCCGGGGATGGAGGTGAACTCATGCGGCACGCCCTCGATACGGATGGCGGTGATGGCCGCGCCCTCGATGTCGCTGAGGAGCACCCGACGCAGGGCGTTGCCCAGCGTGGTGCCGTAGCCGCGCTCGAGAGGTTCGGCCACGAACTTGCTGTAGCTGAGACCTTCGCTGGTCGTTTTGGTTTCGACCAGCTCAATCTTGGGCTTATCCAAGGTTTACCTCCCTTACCGCGAGTAGTATTCGACGATCAGCTGCTCGCGGATCGGGGCGTCGATTTCCTCGCGGGTGGGCAGGGCGTTCACGGTGCCCGTCAGCGCGGCAACATCAACCGTCAGCCAGGTCGGAACCTTGGAGGTCGGGGTGGCGGCGAGCTGAAGCTTCACGAAATCGCCCGACTTCTCCTTGACGGAGATGACGTCGCCGGGACGCAGGCGGTAGGACGGGATGTCCACGCGGCGGCCGTTGACGAGGAAGTGACCGTGCTTGACCATCTGGCGAGCGGCCGGACGGCTGGGAGCGAAGCCCAGACGATGCACGACGTTATCGAGACGGGTCTCGAGGAGCTGAAGCAGGCGCTCACCGGTGACGCCAGCCTTGCGGTCGGCGAGTTCGTAGTACGAGGCGAACTGCTTCTCGAGGACGCCGTAGAAGCGGCGGGCCTTCTGCTTCTCGCGAAGACGCAGGCCGTACTCCGAGACCTTGTGACGGGCCTGGCCGTGCTGGCCAGGACGGTAGGAGCGACGAACGATAGCACACTTGCTGGTATTGCACTTGGCGCCCTTGAGGAAGAGCTTGACGCCTTCCGCGCGGCACATGCGGCAAACCGGGCCGGTATAACGAGCCAAAGGAATATCCTCCTTACAACAACAATCTTAGACGCGACGGCGCTTGGGGGGCCGGCAGCCGTTGTGCGGGATGGGGGTGACGTCCTTGATCATGCTGATCTCGAGGCCAGCGGCGGTCAGCGCGCGAATCGCGGTCTCACGACCGGACCCGGGCCCACGGACGAGCACTTCCACGGTCCGCATCCCATGCTCCATCGCCTTCTGGGCGGCCTGCTCGGCAGCTTGCTGGGCGGCGAAGGGAGTGCCCTTCTTGGCGCCCTTGAAGCCCACCGTACCGGCGGATCCCCAGGAGATCACGGCCCCGTTGGGGTCGGTGATCGAGATGATGGTGTTGTTGAAGGTGGACGAGACATGCACCACGCCGGTGTGAACGTTCTTGCGTTCGCGGCGCTTCGTGCGAGCGGCAGGTTTTGCCAACTTGAAACTCCTTTCGGGTTCAAAGGGTTGCCGTCATCCCGGGGTGTTGGCCACCCGGTTTACGACAAAAGGGTTAGTAAGATTACTTCTTCTTGCCGGCCACGGTGCGCTTGGCGCCGCGACGGGTACGGGCATTGGTCTTGGTCCGCTGACCGCGCAGGGGCAGGCCGCGGCGGTGACGAATCCCGCGGTACGAACCGATCTCGATCAGACGCTTGATGTTCATCGAGATCTGACGGCGGAGGTCACCCTCCACTTGACGGTTCCGGTCGATCTCCTCGCGAAGACGGTTGACTTCGTCCTCGGTCAGATCACGGGTCCGGGTATCCGGGCTGATCCCGGTGGTGGACAAGATGTCCTGGCTGGTCTTCAGGCCAATCCCGAAGATGTAGGTGAGTGCGACCTCGATCCGCTTGTCGCGGGGCAGGTCGACACCGGCGATACGGGCCATGTCTTCCTCCTAGTTACCCCTGGCGCTGCTTGTGCTTGGGGTTTTCGCAGATCACCATCACGCGGTTGTGGCGCTTGATGACCTTGCACTTGTCGCAGATCGGTTTCACCGACGCGCGAACCTTCATGTCGTTTCTCCTTGTTCTAACGCGCTCCCCACTGGGGGAACGTCCAGGGACCCCGTCCCCGGTTGGGTTTTTCCACGGTTTTTCCGGTCCTCGCCCCCGGGCGTGCCGTCCGCCGGGCCTTTGCGCCCGTTGGACCTGCCTGAGGGCAGGGGCCGCGACTACCGCATCCGGTACGTGATCCGCCCGCGCGTGAGGTCGTAAGGGGAGAGCTCCACCTTTACTTTATCACCGGGTAAGATTTTGATGAAGTGTTTTCGGATCTTTCCCGAAATATGGGCGAGGATTTTGTGACCGTTCTCCAGCTCCACGCGAAACATCGCGTTGGGAAGAGACTCGAGGATCTTGCCCTCGATTTCGATGACGTCCTGCTTTGCCACGAGTTACGCTTCCTCCCGGGTCAAGATCACCGGGCCCTCCTCCGTCACCCAGATCGTGTGCTCGAAGTGAGCCGACCACGACCGATCGCGAGTGACGACCGTCCACTTGTTCGCCATGGTCTTGGTCTCGGGCCGGCCGATGTTGATCATCGGCTCGATCGCAAACGTCATGTTCGCCTTGATCAGCGGGCCCGTGCCGGGATCGCCGTAGTTCGGAATCTGCGGCGACTCATGAAGCGCGCGACCGATTCCGTGTCCCACGTACTCCCGGACCACCGAGAAGCCATGCTGCTCGCAATGGGTCTGCACCGCATGGCCGATGTCGCCAATCCGCTTGCCAGGACGCGCCTGGTCGATGCCGAGCATCAGCGACTCCCGGGTGACTTCCAAGAGCTTGAGCACGATCGGATCCTGGACCTCGCCCACCGCGACCGTGATGGCGGCATCGGCGTAAAAGCCGTCGACGATCGCCCCCATGTCCATGGAGATGATGTCGCCGCTCTTCAGCTTGCGGTTGTTGGGGAGCCCGTGAACGATCTCGTCGTTCACCGACGTGAGAATCGTCGCGGGGCAGCCGTAAAGGCCCTTGAACGCGGGGATCGCTCCCTGGTCCAAGATGAACTGCTCACCCAGGGCGTCGATTTCCTTGGTCGAGATGCCAGGCTGCGCTTGCTTGCGCAAGAACGCGAGGAGCTTGCCGACCACCCGACCGGCGGCCTTCATCGACTCGATTTCGCGTTCGTTCTTGATCGTGATCATCTGTTCTTTCCGGTGCCGGAAGCGGCCCACCAAGGGGCCGCTTCCGGGCATGATTGCCTTGCCTTGGCCCCCGGGTGGGGGCGTAACCCTCGTCTGAAGTGCGTCTTCGCGATGCTTACTCCAGGGTTATCGGGTTCTTAACCTTACTTCGTGCTAGTCGAAAGCAGCATCTTCGCAAGATCCTGCTGGACCTCGCCGATCGGGCGCATGCCGTCGATCGTTTTCAGGATGCCCTTCTCCCGGTAGTACGCGGTGAGGGGGCGCGTCTGTTCGACGTAGACGTCGAGACGCTTGCCGACGGTCTCGAGGTTGTCGTCGGCCCGCTGGAACAACTCCCCGCCACAGTGATCGCAAACCCCCTCGGCGTGAGGAGGGTTGAACTCCACGTGGAACGAAGCCGAACAGTTCCGGCAAACGCGGCGGCCCGTGAGGCGCTTCAGAAGCTCCTCGCGAGGGACCTCGACGTCGAAGACGTGCGTGAGAGGCTTGTTCAGCTCCCCCAAGAGCGCGTCCAGCGCTTCAGCTTGATCCAGCGTCCGGGGGAACCCGTCCAGGATGAAGCCGTTGGCGCAATCCTCGCAGCCGAGGCGCTCGCGGATCAGGCCGACCATGACCGAATCCGGAACCAGCTCGCCGCGTTCCATGTAACCCTGCGCCTCTCGGCCCAGGGGCGTCCCCTCCCGGACGGCCGCCCGCAAAATGTCTCCAGTGGAGATCTGCGGGATGCCTTGCGATTCCGAGATCAGACGGGCTTGCGTGCCCTTGCCGGCGCCCGGAGCGCCGAGAAAGACCATTCGCATGGACTGCAACCTCCGATTATTTCATAAAGCCTTCGTACTGTCGAGCCAAGAGCTGCGTCTGGAGCTGGTTGAAGAGGTCAACCGCCACGCCGACCATGATGAGGAGCGCGGTGGCGCCCAGACCCTGGAAGGTCGTCACTCCGGTCGCTTGCTCGATGAAGGTGGGAACGATCGCCACGGTTCCCAAGAAGATCGCGCCGATGAAGGTGATGCGAGAAAGCGTCAGCTCCAGGTACTCGGCAGTGGGCTTGCCGGGCTTCACCCCAGGGATGAAGTTGCCGCCCTTCTTGAGGTTGTTCGCGAGATCGTTGGGATTCAGCACCATCGAGGCATAGAAGTACGAGAAAAAGATGATGAGCAGGAAGTAAAGCACCGGGTACAGCCAGCCCGACGGCGACAAGGCCGCCAGCGTCCACTGAAGGCCCACGGCGAACGCGTCCTTCAGGTTCTGAAGCTGCCAGAACGCTCCCGTCCAGACCTCCCAGATCGGGTTGAGACCCGTCCGCGGTTGGCCCATGAAGGACGAGATCGTCACCGGGAACAGCAACAAGCTCGAGGCGAAGATGATCGGCATGACGCCGCCTTGGTTCACCTTGAACGGAATGTACGAGGTCTTACCCTGCATGACCCGGCCCCCGCGCTGGACCTTGGCGGCCTGAACGGGGATCTTCCGCGCTCCCTCCTGGACGATCACGATCGCCACCAGGATCAACAGGAACGAGATCATCAACAAGGTCACCTGCCACCAGGCGAAGGCGCCCGTCGAGATACCCTCGGCGGTACGCGACCAGTACGAGGGAATGGCCGCGAGGATACCCACCATGATGATGAGCGACGCCCCGTTGCCGATCCCGCGCTCGGTGATCAGCTCACCCAGCCACATCACGAAGACGGTGCCGGAGACCAGAAGGATCGTGTTGGTGATGATGAAGAACCAGGGGAAGCCCGCCGCGGCGGGATGGTCGAGGACCGCGTTGGACCTCCAGAGCCAGCTGGAAATGCCAAAAGCCTGAATCGACGCCAAGGCGATCGTCAGGTAGCGGGTCCATTGGGAAATTTGCTTGCGTCCCTGCTCGCCTCCCTCCTTCTGGAGTTCTTCGAGCTTCGGGATGACGCCGGTCATCAGCTGCATGATGATCGAGGCGTTGATGTACGGGATGATGCCGAGGCCGAGGATCGAGAACTTGGCGATGGCGCCCCCCGAGAAGAGATCGAGGAAGCCTGCCAGCATGTTCCCGTCGCCGAACATGCGTGCCAACACTTGGTGGTCCACGCCCCCAACGGGGACGTGGACTCCAAAGCGTAGGACCGCCAGCATCGCCAAGGTGAAAAGAAGCTTCTCCTTGAGGCCCGGAGCCTGCCAGAGGTTAATCACGGCGTTCCGGGCTTGCGATGCGTTGAACATTAGGCGAGGACCTCGGCGGTTCCGCCGGCGGCCTCGATCTTCTCCTTGGCCGAGGCCGAGAAGGCCATGGCCTTGACCGTCAGCTTGACGTTCAACTCGCCGTTGCCGAGGACCTTGACCACGTCGAACTTGTCGCGGATCAGGCCATGCTCGACGAGCAGGTTCGGGGTGACCTCGGTGCCGGCCTCGAACTTGGCCAGCTCCTTGACGTTGACCGTCACGACGACGGTCTGGTAGCGCTGAGCGACCGAGAAGTGCTTCTTCTTGGGCATCCGCCGGTAAAGCGGCATCTGTCCGCCTTCGAAGCCGATCTTCTGGGACTCGCCGGAGCGCTGACCCTGACCGTTGTAGCCGCGGGTCGCGGTCTTACCCCAGCCCGAGCCGTGGCCGCGGCCGACCCGCTTGCCCTTCTTGGTCGCACCCTTGGCGGGGCGCAGTTCAGTCAGTTGCATCAGAGCCTCCTAGCGCTCCACCTTCAAGAGGTGGGGGATCTTGTTGAGCATGCCCGTGATCGTCGGAGTCTCGAAGTGCTCGACGGTCTGCTGCATCTTGCGCAGGCCGAGCGCCTCGGCCACGGCCTTCTGCTTCTTGTTGTAGCCGATGGGGCTCTTGACGAGCGTCACTCGGATCTTCTTGGCTTCCGTCATGATCGCTCCTCCTAACCCACCAGCTGCTCAACGGTGATCCCGCGCAGGGCGGCGACGTCCTCGGCCCGGCGGAGCTGGGCGAGCGCGTCGACGGTGGCGCGAGCGGTGTTGAGGGGGCTGCTGCTGCCGAGCGACTTGGACAGGATGTCCTTGATGCCGGCGAGCTCGAGCACGGTGCGAACCGCGCCACCCGCGATAACTCCGGTACCCTTCGAGGCGGGCTTGATCAGCACGACCGAAGAGGCGGCGTAACCGGTGATGGTGTGAGGAATCGAGGATTCCACCATCTTGACGGTGACGAGGTTCTTCTTGGCGTCCGCGACGGCCTTCTGGATGGCCGAGATGACTTCCGAGGCCTTGCCGACCCCGACGCCCACCTGGCCCTTGCCGTTGCCGACAACGACCGTGGCGCGGAAGCTCATCTTCTTACCGCCCTTGACGACCTTGGTCACGCGGCGGATCTGGACGACCTTCTCCTGCCACTCGCGGTCGATCTCCTCGCGCTGCTCGCGGGGACCACGGCCGGGACCGCGGCCAGGACCGCGACCGGGACCGCCTTGGCCCCCGGGGCCGCGACGACCCTTGGTTTCAACGTTATCCACAGTTCCCTTCCTTCCCTAGAACTCGAGTCCGGCTTCGCGGGCGGCTTCCGCCAGAGCGGCGATCCGTCCGTGATAGAGGAAGCCGCCGCGGTCGTAGACGACCTTGTCGATGCCCTTGGCCTTCGCCCGTTCGGCGACGACCGCGCCAACCTTGGCGGCCGCTTCCACGGTCCGACCGTTGGCGAGCTCCTTCTTGAGCTCCGGGTCGAGGGTGCTGGCGGAAACGAGGGTCCGACCAGCGGTATCGTCGATCACCTGCGCGTAGATGTGCTGCTGCGAGCGGAAGACCGCGAGGCGGGGACGCTCGGCGGTACCTTCGATCCCCTTGCGCAGACGCTCGTGGCGCCGCTTGATCTCGTGTTTGCGAACTTTTTGCTTGATCATCGGTTACCTCGGCCTACTTCTTCTTGCCGCCGGACTTACCGGCCTTGCGGCGAACGACCTCGCCCTGGTACTTGATACCCTTGCCCTTGTAAGGCTCGGGCGGACGCACCGAGCGGATGTCCGCGGCGATGTCGCCGACGAGCTGCTTGTCCGCACCCTTGACGTGCACCTTGTTGGTGCCTTCGACCGCGATCTCGATGCCCGCGGGGGGATCGATCTCGACCGGGTGGGAGTAGCCGATGGTCAGCACGAGCTTCTTGCCCTGGAGGGCCGCACGGTAACCGACGCCGACCAGCTCCAAGGACTTGGTGAAGCCGTTGGAAACGCCTTCCACCATGTTGGCAACCAGCGTGCGGCTCAACCCATGCAGGGAGCGCTCGTCCTTGTCGTCGCCAGAGCGGGTCACGAGCAGCGTGCCGTCCTCCAGCACCACCGAGACTTCGGGGCGCAGGGTCTGCGAGAGCTTGCCCTTGGGACCTTCGACCGTGACGGTCTGACCGTCGATGTTGACCTTGACGTTGCCCGGCACGACGACCGGACGCTTACCAATACGCGACATGCTTCCCTCCTTACCAAACGTAGGCGAGCACTTCGCCGCCGACGTTGGCCTTGCGGGCCGCCTTGTCCGTCATGATGCCCTTGGGCGTCGAGATGACGGCGATACCAAGGCCGCCGAGCACCCGGGGCAGCTCGTTCTTGCCGGCGTAAACGCGCAGGCCAGGCTTCGAGATGCGCTTGATGCCCTTGATCACCCGCTGCTTGCCATGAGCGTACTTGAGGCTCAGCTTGAGGCGGGGGTGAGTGCCATCGGTCAGGGTCTCGTAGCTCGAGATGAAGCCTTCCTCAGCGAGGACGCGGGCGATCTCGGCCTTGACCTTCGAGCTGGGCAGCTCGATCGAAGGCAGGTAGGCGACGTTGGCGTTGCGGATGCGGGTGAGCAGGTCCGCGATGGGATCTGAATGCATTTCTTTCTCCTTGAAAGTGGGGAGTATCCCTCGTCAGACACGGGGACTTTCCCACCAGGCCGGGCGTGTCACACCCGGCCGCTTGGGTCTCCAGTATCCAGCTACCAGCTGGACTTGACGACCCCGGGAAGCTCTCCGTTGTGCGCCAGGTTCCGCAGGCAAACACGGCAGATGCCGAACTTGCGGTAGTAGGCGTGCGGACGGCCGCAGCGCTGGCAGCGGTTGTGCTGCCGCACCGCGAACTTGGGCTTCCGCTGGGACTTGACGATCATCGACGTCTTGGCCAAGTTGAACTCCTTACTGTTCGCGCGCTTCGCGGAAGGGCATGCCCATCTTGCGAAGGAGGGCGCGAGCTTCCTCGTCGGTCTTCGCGGTGGTCACGATGGTGATGTCCATCCCGCGGATCTTGTCGACCTTGTCGTACTCGATCTCGGGGAAGATCAGCTGCTCCTTGATGCCGAGCGAGTAGTTGCCGCGACCGTCGAAGCTCTTCGCCGAGACGCCGCGGAAGTCGCGGATCCGGGGAAGGGCCAGGTTCATGAACCGGTCGAGGAACTCGTACATCCGGGCGCCGCGAAGCGTCACCATGGTGCCGATGTTCATGCCCTCGCGGAGCTTGAACGTCGCGATGCTCTTCTTCGCCTTCGTGATGACCGGCTTCTGGCCAGCGATCTTGGTCAGATCGCCCACGGCGTGGTCGAGCGATTTCGGGTTTTGAATCGACTCGCCGAGGCCCATGTTGATGACCACCTTGGTGATCTTGGGCACGGCCATGAGGTTCTCGTAGCCGAACTCCTTCTGGAGCGCGGGAACGACCTCAGCGCGATATTTCTCCAATAGCCGCATGGGTTCGTTAACTCCTACTTATCGAGCTGCTCGCCCGACTTGGCGACGCGGACGCGCTTGCCGTCGGTGAGCGTCTTCACACCCACGCGGGTAGGCTTCCCAGTCGAAGGATCGACCGGCATGAGCTTGCTCATGTCGATCGGCTTCTCCAGCTGGATTCGCCCGCCCTGGGGGTTGGCCATCGAGGGCTTCAGGTGACGGGTCACCACGTTGAGCCCCTTCACGACGGCCGCGTTATCCTTGGGCAGCACCATAGATACTTCGCCGGTTTTGCCCTTATCCTTGCCAGAGATCACCATCACGGTGTCTCCCTTTTTGATGCGGTTCATGTCTTCGTCCTCTCGACGTGCTTTACAGGACTTCGGGAGCCAGCGAGATGATCTTCATGAAGTTCTTATCGCGCAGCTCGCGGGCGATGGGCCCGAACACGCGGGTTCCGCGCGGGTTCATGTCCTTGTTGATGATCACGGCGGCATTGTCATCGAACTTGATGGTCGAGCCATCGGCCCGGCGCATCGGATGGCTGGCGCGCACGATGACCGCCTTGACCACGTCCGACTTCTTGACGGGCATGTTCGGGGTGGCGTCCTTGACGACCGCAACGATCACGTCGCCGATGCCGGCGTAACGGCGGTTGCCGCCCAGCACGCGGATGCACATCAGTTCACGGGCGCCGGAGTTATCGGCCACCACCAGGCGGGATTGCTGTTGAATCATGGTCGCTCTCTCCTACTGGGCCCGCTCGATGACCTCGAGAAGCGTCCAACGCTTGTCCTTCGACAAGGGGCGCGACTCTTCGATCCGCACGACATCACCCTCATGGGCGTCGTTCTTCTCGTCGTGAGCCTTGAACTTGGTGGTCATCCGAATGATCTTCCCGTAACGGGGGTGGGGATGGCGGCTCTCGACGGCGACGACGATCGTCTTGTCCATCTTATCAGAGACTACCTTCCCGGTAATCACGCGTCTCGGCATTACTTGGTCCCTCCGGCCGCAGCCAACTCCTGCTCGCGAAGCGCCGTCTGGATCTGGGCGATCCGGGTCTTCACTTCACCAATCTTCGAGGTGTTCTCCAACTGGCGGATTGCCAGCTGGAAGCGCAGGTTGAAGAGCTCCTCCTTGGCCGACTTGAGCTGGCCGCGCAGGTCCTCGGCGGAAAGCGCCTTGAGCTCGCTATACTTCACTGGTCGATTCCTCCGTAACGGCCACGTTCTCGGCCTCAGCCGCCGGCGCTGCCGCCTGCTCGCCCTTCTTGACGAACTTGGTCTTGATGGGAAGCTTGTGCGCCGCAAGCCGCATGGCCTCGCGCGCCACTTCCTCGCTCACGCCCTCGATCTCGAAGAGGATCCGGCCGGGCTTGATCACGGCCACCCAGAACTCGGGGGCGCCCTTACCCGAGCCCATGCGGGTCTCGGCGGGACGTGCGGTCACCGGCTTGTCCGGGAAAACCCGGATCCAGACCTGACCACCACGCTTGATCGAGCGGGTCATCACACGACGGGCCGCCTCGATCTGACGCGAGGTGATCCACGCCGGCTCCTGGGCCTGCAGGCCGAATTCACCGAAGTGAACCGACGCGCCGCGGGTCTCCTTGCCGTTCATGCGACCGCGCTGCTGCTTGCGGAACTTGGTACGCTTAGGCATGAGCATGGGCAGGGGCCTCCTTGGTCGCACGCGTCGAAGTGGGGAGCACTTCACCGCGGTAGATCCACACCTTGACGCCGATCTTGCCGTAAACGGTCGTCGCCTCGGCGAAACCGTAGTCGATGTCGGCGCGCAGGGTGTGAAGGGGAATCCGGCCCTCACGGGCCCACTCGGTCCGCGCGATTTCCGCGCCGCCGAGACGGCCGGCGACCATGATCTTGATGCCCTTGGCACCCGCCTTGGTGGCGCGCATCATGGCCTGCTTCATGGCGCGGCGGAACGCAATCCGCTTCTCGAGCTGAGCCGCGACCGATTCGGCCACCAGCTGTGCGTCCATGTCGATCTTCGTGACTTCCACGATGTTGATCTGGACCTTCTTGCCGGTCAGCGCGCTCATCTCCTTGCGGAGGGCGTCGATGCCCGCGCCACCACGGCCCACGACCACGCCAGGCTTGGCGGTGTGGATGGTGATGTCCAGCTGGTTGCTCTTGCGCTCGATCTCGATGTCCGAGATGCCCGCGGTGAAGAGCTTCTTCTTCAGGGTCAAACGGATCTTCCGGTCCTCATCGAGGTTGGCGGAGTAATCCTTGGTGGCAAACCAGCGGCTCTTCCAGGTCCGGGTGATCCCCAGCCGCAAGCCGATGGGATGGATCTTCTGTCCCATGGTTCCTCTTCCTACTTGTTGCTCAAGACCACGGTGATGTGGCTGGTCCGGCGCTTGATGGGGAAGGCCCGGCCCTGTGCGTGGGGCTGGAAGCGCTTCAGCATGGGGCCGCCGTCCGCCCAGGTCTTCGCCACGATCAGCTCGCGGGGATCCACCTGGTTGTTGTGCTCGGCGTTGGCCATGGCGCTCGCCAGGACCTTCGAAACGACCTTGGCGGCCCGCAGCGGGGTGAAGCGCAGGATCGTCATGGCCTCCACCGCGTTCTTGCCGCGGATGAGGTCCAGCACCCGCCGCACCTTGCGGGGGGACTGGAGGATGTACTTAGCAGATGCTTTGGTTTCCATTCTCTTCTACTCCCAAGGCCTAGCGCTTCTTCTCGGAGCCGCTGTGGCCCTTGAAGAGCCGGGTGGGAGCGAACTCCCCGAGCTTGTGGCCAATCATGTTCTCGGTGATATAGATGGGAACGTGCTTGCGACCGTTGTAAACCGCAATCGTGTGCCCGATCATCTGAGGCATGATGGTCGAGGAACGGCTCCAGGTCTTGATGACCCGCTTGTCGTTCCGCTCGTTCATGGCGTCGACCTTCGTCACCAGACGCTCCTGGACGAAAGGTCCCTTTTTCAACGACCTCGACATGAGGGATCTCCTTCTTACTTGCGCGCCTTGACGACGAACTGATCGCTGGCCTTCTTACCGCGGCGGGTCTTGTAACCCATCGCAGGCTTGCCCCAGGGGGTCTGCGGCTTACCACCGATCGGGCTCTTACCTTCACCACCACCGTGCGGGTGGTCGACCGCGTTCATGACGACGCCGCGGACGGTCGGCTTGATACCCAACCAGCGCTTGCGGCCAGCCTTGCCGATCTTCTGGTTCTTGAACTCGATGTTGCCCACCTGGCCGATGGTCGCACGGCACTCGAGGTGGATCTTGCGGACCTCGCCCGAAGGCAGCTTCAGGGTCGCGTAGTTGCCTTCCTTGGCCACCACCTGCGCGCCGGCGCCGGCGGAACGGACGATCTGAGCGCCCTTGCCCGCCTTCATCTCGACGTTGTGAACGGTGGTACCCAGGGGGATGTTCCGCAGGGGAAGCGCGTTACCGGTGCGGATGTCCGCATCGGGACCCGAAACCACGGTCTGACCGACGGTCAGGCCCACGGGAGCCAGGATGTAACGCTTCTCGCCATCGGCGTAGAACAAGAGGGCGATCCGAGCGTTCCGGTTGGGATCGTACTCGATCGTCGCGACGCGGGCGGGAACGCCGTCCTTCGTGCGCTTGAAGTCGATCAGGCGGTAGGCCTTCTTGTGGCCGCCACCCATGTGACGGGTCGTGATCTTGCCCTGGTTGTTACGGCCACCGGTCCGCTTGAGCTTGACCAAGAGCGACTTCTCGGGCTTGGTGGAGGTGATCTCCTCAAAGCCCGCGACGCTCATCCCGCGGACGCCCGCGGAGGTGGGGTTCTTCTTAATCATCGACATTTGGTGAAAACTCCTCGGCCTAGGCGCCGTAGATGTCGATCGACTGGCCCTCGGCGAGGGTCAGGATCGCCTTCTTCGACTTCTGGGTGGTACCAATCCTCGTACCCACGCGTTTCTTCTTGGGCTGGATGGCCGAGGTGTGGACGTCCACCACCTTCACCTTGAACAGGAGCTCCGCGGCGCGCGCGATATCGATCTTGTTCGCGTCCCGGGCCACTTCGAAGACATACTTGCCCTGCTCATTCAGGACAGTGCCCTTCTCGGTGACGAGGGGCCGCTTGATCACGGTATACAAGTCGCTCATTTCGTCAAAACCTCTTCAATCCGCTCGAGAGCAGCGGCAGTTACGACGATTTTATCATGGTTTAGCAGATCTTTAACATTAAGATTGCTTGCCAGGATGACCTTCGCGTCCGCCAGGTTACGGGCCGACAGGCTCAGGGTCTCGTTCGGGGCCTCTGCGATGATGAGCGTGCGGCCAGTCGCGCCGATCTTGGCGAGGGTGGCCTTCACCGTCTTGGTGCTGGGCTTGTCGAGGTTCCAATCGGTCAAACCGATCAGGTCGCTCGCCTTGGCCGAAAGCGCCGAACGGAGCGCCAGGCGCCGCATCTTCTTGGGCATGTCCTTGGCGTACGAACGGGGCTTGGGCCCGAAGATCGCACCGCCGCCCTTCCACAACGGAGAACGGATCGAACCCGCGCGGGCGCGGCCGGTGCCCTTCTGCTTCCAGGGCTTCTTGCCGCCGCCGGAAACTTCCGAACGGGTCAAGCTGCTCGCGGTGCCGGCGCGGCCATTGGCCAGCTGGCGAACGAGGTGCAGGTGCATCACATGGGTGTTGGGCTCGAGGGCGAAAACTTCGTCGCGAAGCTGCGCTTCACGCGACATGTTGCCCTGGGCATCAAAGAACTTGATCGTAGGCATGGTCACTAACTCCTATCGTCCGACCTTGATGGTGGGACGCACGGTCACGACCCCGCCCTCGACTCCGGGAATGGAGCCCTTGATGAGCATGAGGTTGTTCTCGGCATCCACGCGCACGACGGTCAGCTTCTTCACGGTCACCTGCTCGTTGCCCATGTTGCCGGGCATCTTGGCACCCTTGTAGACGCGCGACGGGGTGGTACCCGCGCCGATCGAACCCGGGTGACGGTGGTGCTTCGAACCGTGGGTCATGCGACCGCGGCCGGCGTTGTGACGCTTCATCATGCCGGCGAAGCCCTTACCGATCGACTGACCGGTCACGTCGATCACGTCTCCGACGTTGAAGATGTCGGCCTTGATCTCCTGGCCAACGGCGTAAGCGCTCACGTCGGCAAGGCGGAACTCCTTGAGGTGACGGACCAGCTTCACGTTGTTCTTGGTCAGGTGACCCTGCTCGCCCTTGGCGAGATGCTTGGCCTTGGCATCCTGGAAGCCCACCTGGACGGCCGTGTAGCCTTCCTTCTCGGTGGTCTTGACCTGGGTGACGACGTTGGGGCCCAACTCGACGATGGTCACCGGGACGACCGCGCCGTTCTCATCAAAAATCTGGGTCATTCCGAGTTTGCGACCCAGCAAACCTAAACTCATTGGATTCTCCTTTGGTTCGGGCGCTCACCGTTCGATCCGCCGGGGACATGCCCCGGCGGTTTCCAAACGGGCCTTTCGGCGGCGCCTTTACGCTACAGCTTGACTTCGATGTCGACCCCGGCAGGCAGGTCGAGGCGCATGAGCGCATCCACCGTCTTGGGGTTCGGTTCCATGATGTCGATCAACCGCTTGTGGGTGCGGATCTCGAAGTGCTCGCGGCTCTTCTTGTCCACGTGGGGCGAGCGCAGAACGCAGAAGATGTTCTTCCGCGTCGGAAGGGGCACGGGGCCCACGATCCGCGCGCCCGTCCGCCGGGCGGTGTCGACGATCTTCTCGGTCGAAGTGTCGATCAGCTTGTGATCGTACGCCTTCAGCCGAATCCGGATCTTCTCTTGCATGCTTAATTCCTTAGTTTTCGCGTGGCGCCGCCTGGTAGGCGACTACTCCATGATGCTGGCGACGACGCCGGCGCCGACGGTACGGCCGCCTTCGCGGATGGCGAAGCGCATGCCTTCCTCGATGGCGACGGGCGTGATGAGCTCGATCTCCATCTGGATGTTAT
>Ga0180215_1001859_pt1 | contig 22284 bp, 16 predicted proteins | sample eDN3rd37CBELigBY_FD_128871 | JGI IMG/M metagenome (GOLD analysis project Ga0180215, IMG submission 128871) | Enriched backyard soil microbial communities from Emeryville, California, USA - eDNA 3rd pass 37_C BE-Lig BY (version 2) (version 2) | ecosystem: Environmental > Terrestrial > Soil >... | reverse complement strand
TACTAAGCCTTTGATGGCTTGTTGCCAGTCGATTCCTAGACCTAGGATGGACATTCCGTTGTTCATGACACCCATTACTAGACCACCGATTACGGCGCCGACGACTGTACCTACACCGCCGTATGCAGATGCACCACCAATGAATACGGCTGCGATTGCATCAAGTTCGAATAAGTTACCAGCTCTTGGAGTTGCAGCATTTAGACGAGCTGCGAAGATTAAACCAGATAAAGCAGCGAGCACACCCATGTTCACGAAAACACCGAAGGTTACTTTTTTCGTTTGAACACCAGATAGGGAGGCGGCTTTTAGATTTCCACCAACAGCGTAAACATGACGACCAATAATGGTCTTTTTCATCACGAACGTATACGCGACAATGATTGCAAAGAGGATGACTAGAATGTTTGGAAGTCCTTTATACGTTGCTAATACGTATGTGAACGTATTGACTACTGCAAAGATTGCGACTAGCTTTGCATAAAATAACCCTTTTGAACCTACTTCGAAGTTATATCTCAATTGATTGTTACGACCTTTGATTTCCAGCCCAATCAAGATGAGGGAAACAGCAACACCAATGATGATTGAAAGGATATGAATGTCAGTTCCACCGAAAACGTCAGGGAGGAACCCATTACTGATTTTTTGGAATGATTCCGGATATGGCGCAATGGATTGACCTTGTAAGACAACTAACGTTAAACCTCTAAATAATAACATCCCGGCAAGGGTTACGATAAAGGCTGGGATTCCTACATAAGCGATCCAGAAACCTTGCCATGCCCCGATTAAGGCACCAACAGCAAGACAGATGATCGTGGCAAGAACAGGGTTCATTTCCATGTTAATCATTAGAATCGCTGATATCGCACCAACAAAGGCAGCAACCGAACCAACGGATAAGTCAATATGACCGGTGATAATGACGAGCACCATTCCAACTGCAAGGATGAGAATGTAACTGTTTTGTAGAATAAGGTTGGTAATGTTTAAGGGTTTTAATAGTGTACCATCCGTTAAAACTTGAAACAATAAGGTAATTAAGACTAAAGCAATGACCATACTAGATTGCTTTAGGTTCTTTTTTATAAAACTAGTCATTGAATTCATTATGAGTTACCCCCTACTATTTGTCATATACTTCATGAGAACTTCTTGTGTTGCATCGGCTTTCTCCACTTCACCAGTGATCTGACCTTCACTCATGACATAGATTCGGTCACACATCCCGATTATTTCTGGGAGTTCAGATGATATTACGAGAATTCCTTTTCCTTGACTCGCTAACTCATTCATAATCGTATAAATTTCATATTTTGCGCCAACGTCAATTCCTCTTGTTGGTTCATCTAAAATCAGAAGGTCAGGTTCTGAGAACATCCATTTACTTAAGACAACCTTTTGCTGATTCCCACCACTTAAATTCCCGACCGTTTGGTTTACACTAGGGGTCTTAATATTCATTTTCGTCCGGTATTCTTCAGCAACGACGTACTCTTTGCTATCATTGATTACATTTTTACTAGCAATCTTGTTTAAACTTGCGAGAGAGATATTTTCTTTTATATCATTCATTAAAATTAACCCGTATTCTTTGCGATCCTCGCTCACATAGGCAATTCCTTCTTTAATGGCTTTCGAAACAGTGGATAGATCTAATTGTTTGCCATCTTTATAGACTTCACCAGATGTCTTTTTGCCATAGGATTTACCGAAGATGCTCATCGCAAGTTCCGTTCTTCCTGAGCCCATTAATCCAGCGATTCCAACGATTTCTCCCTTTTTAATATGAAGATTCACGTCTTTGACGATTTGTCGTTCACTTTGGATTGGGTGGTACGTATTCCAATGTTTCACTTCAAAGAAGGTTTCACCGATGTTTGGTTGTCTTTCTGGATAACGGTTCGTTAAGCTACGGCCAACCATCCCGTTAATAATTCGATCTTCTGTAATATCTGCTGTCGCGATTGTTTCAATGGATTGACCATCGCGGATGATGGTAACAGAATTCGCTACTTTTTTAATTTCATTTAATTTGTGTGAAATAATAATCGATGTCATCCCTTGAGTTCGTAATTCCATCAAGAGGTTTAAGAGATTCTCACTATCATTTTCGTTCAGTGCAGCTGTTGGTTCATCTAGAATGAGAAGTTTTACATTTTTCGATAAAGCTTTCGCAATTTCAACTAACTGCTGCTTTCCAACACCGATATCTTTGATTAACGTATTGGGTGATTCCTGCAAGCCAACTTTGTTTAGTAACTCTCTAGCTTTGCTAATGGTTTCATTCCAGTTAATTACGCCTTTACTCGCTTGTTCATTTCCAAGAAAGATATTTTCAGCAATGGAGAGCTCAGGAATCAGTGCTAATTCTTGGTGGATAATCACAATCCCTAAATCTTCACTTTGTTTAATATCCTTAAATTCACATAGTTGGTCTTTAAAGAGAATCTCTCCCTCATATGTTCCGTAAGGATAGACCCCACTAAGTACTTTCATTAAAGTGGATTTACCTGCACCATTTTCCCCGCAGATGGCATGAATTTCCGCTTCGACAACTTTCAAATTCACGTTATCTAAAGCTTTTACACCAGGGAATTCTTTTGTGATGCTTTTCATTTCTAAAATGGTTGATTCCGATTTCATATCATCACACCCTCTTGTTTTTCAGAAATAGTAGTCTATATCGCAACTAGTAAGATCGAAAAGTTACCAGTGGAAATTCCTAATTTATTGAAGCATTTTGCATTTGGTTGAAATGCATTCAAGTATTTATAAAAATAAAGAATAAGTACGTTTTCATAACTTGTTCATGTAAAGGAAGAGTTTTTTTCATCTAATAACTTCATAGTCCTTATCTAAAAAAGGAGTAATCACCACCAGGTTAATTACTCCAGCCTATCCTTTTGTTCAATGATCAATTATTGAAGCTGATCTTCTGTATAATATCCGCTGTCAATGATGACTTCTTTATAGTTTTCAGCATCTACGTATACTGGCTCTAATAGGAAAGAAGGAACTACCTTTTTACCATTATCGTAAGTCTTCGTATCATTCACTTCAGCTTCTTCGCCAGAAACAATTGCTTGAACCATTTCTACTACTTTTTCTGCTAGCTTACGAGTGTCTTTAAATACTGTCATAGACTGGTCACCAGAGATGATTGCTTTCAATGATTGAAGCTCAGCATCTTGTCCAGTGATGTATGGCAGGTCAGTGTAGCCAATGTTCTTAAGTGCAGAGATGATTCCAATTGCTAGTCCATCATTTGGAGATAATACAGCGTCTACTTTATCGTCTGTGTAGTATGTGCTTAACAGGTTATCCATTCTTGATTGTGCGTTTGCAGCACTCCAAGTCATCGTGGAAACCTTATCCATGCCAACTTGTCCACTCTTAACCACTAATTTACCTTCGTCAATGTAAGGCTGTAATACAGACATTGCACCATCATAGAAGAAGTATGCATTGTTATCGTCCGGAGATCCGCCGAATAATTCGATGTTGAATGGACCTGCTTGGTTTTCTAAATCTAACGCTTCAACAAGGTAATTCCCTTGTGTTACCCCAACTTTGAAGTTATCAAATGTTGCATAATAAGAAACGTGCTCAGAACCTTTGATCAAACGGTCGTAAGCGATTACAGGAATTTCAGAATCAGCAGCCATTTGAAGAACGTTTGTTAAGGCTTCACCATCAATGGCAGCAATGACAAGAACGTCAACGCCTTTTGTAATCATGTTTTCGATTTGAGACACTTGCGTTTCAACCACATCTTCTGCATATTGCAAATCAACCTTATAACCAGTTTTTTCTAATTCTTTTACCATGTTGTCTCCATCGTGTACCCATCTTTCAAGAGACTTAGAAGGCATTGATACACCGATGAATCCAGCTTCTTCTTTTGAACCAGAAGCTTTGTCGCCTCCGCCACAAGCTGTTAAGACCGTAGCGATTAGAACTGCGATCAATAATAGACTTAGTTTCTTCATGTTATTTCCCCCTCTTTATAGGTTTAATGAATGCGCTTACAGTCTTAATTTTATGGTACAAAGGTCATTTATAAAATCTCAAAGTATAGCAAATTAATATGTCTTTCTTGAAAATATTAGATTATTGGATTGCGAATTATGCTAATCTTCTATATTTGCAGGACAATTTTAATGTGATAGCATTTTTTTAAGCTAAATTTAGCAGTAAACATAAAAAAGTTCTAGCCAAATGCTAGAACTTTTTATTCAATCAAAGAAAACTTTTACTCTAGTGAATGGATTGTCGAAAATCACTTGGGGAGATTCCTGTGTATTTTTTAAACACTCGACTAAAGTAATTAGGGTCTTTATAGCCAACATGAAAACAGACTTCTTTTACACTTTTCTGCTTTGAACGAATGAGTTCTTTTGCGTGTTCAACCCTTAATTCTGTTAAATAATCAATAAACGAACATCCGGCACGTTCTTTAAAGGTTTTACTAAAATATTGAGGGCTGAGATTCACCGCCTCGGCTACCTCTTCTAGTGTAATAGCCTTGTCAAAGTGATCTGCAATATACTCCTTAGCCAGGACCATGATATCCCTAGATTGTGAGTAATACATCGAATGGATATGATTTGCTATATTCATAAGTTCTTCTTGAAGTTTAAAAACACTATTCCCTGCTAATAGTTGCCTGTTGATGGTAATCGAAATGCCTGAGTCCATAATTTGGCGGCTTAATAGAACTAGAAACTCAGAGACTTTCTCTTCCATTTCTTTTGTGTTTTTTGTACAGGCAACAAGGGAGTCGAGATATTTTTTAAAATAAGTAGGTACGTCATCAACATGCCCCGAAGTAACTCCATCCAATAATTTCTTCTCCAAATCGTAAGGATAGGTGTTCTCTTCCTGATTTTCTTGTTCAGATAGTAGTTGACTATAGAAATGAACCTGGTAGGGACGTTTGAGAGAAGAAAGAGTATAGAGTGCTTCATGGTAGGATTGTACAAACTTTTCAACTTCATCATATATACGCCCAATCCCAATTGAAAATCTGAAGTCTGGAAAGGTCTGTCTCAGGTTAGAAATCATTTCCCTTCCAGACGCCGTCGCCAGCTCCTTCAATTTTGGTTTCTGCCCTATATTTTTCTCATCTACCTGAATCAAGATAGGGATTTTATTCATAGTTTCCTCTCCTAAGAAATAGCTTGGAAAGTAGTGGTTCAATCCTGATTGGATATAAGTGATAAATTCACTAGGTTCATGTTGGGTGAGCGTTTCATTCTTTTTCAGCCACTCTACGACCATCACAAAGCTTTCCTTCTGGAAGGTTTCCTCTAAATCTAGTGCGATGACATTTTGTTTGTTCGAAGCTTGCATCAACATCGATGTGATGACGCGTGACTGGACAATCGATAGCGCACGCCGATAATTATCCTTTAGCGTGAGTTCTTCCGTTCTTTTTGCTTTTTCCTGTTCAATTTCCTGTATGGCTTTTTGGAAGGGCTCAATAATTTCTTCTCGGTTATAAGGTTTAAGAATATAGTCTCGTACGCCAAGTTTCATCAACTGTCGCGCGTATTCAAATTTGTCAAACGCGGTTAGCATAAAGATATTGACAGAGCGATTCATCTTTTTCATTTCTTTTGCCGCTTCTACGCCATCAATTCCAGGCATTTTTATATCTAAAAAGATGATGTCAGGTCGAAATTCTTCTGCTTTTAAAATAGCGGAACGCCCGCTATCGGCTTCCTCAATTTCGATGGAGGGGAAGTTTCCCTTAAGAATCATTTCTAGTCCTTTTCGCTCAATTGCTTCATCATCGACGATTAATACTCTATACATGGTTAGTCAACCTCCAATGTGAAATTTTTGGGTAATACTAACTCAATGGTGGTTCCTTTTCCAATCTCCGATTCAATGGAAATACGTTCTTTTGATTGATAAAATAATTCTAGTCTTCTAAAAACATTTTTCACTCCTAAACCTGTGGAATGACCAGTTGACCGTGACGTACTCGTAGATTTATCTAAAAGCATACGATTGGTTTCTTGGTCCATTCCTATTCCATTGTCACGAATTTTCAAAACAACATATTCGTCTTGGGAGTAGCCTTCAATTTCAATTATTCCTTTTTGTTCATATGGTTCAATTCCGTGAATAAACGCATTTTCTACCAAAGGCTGTAGGGTAAGAATCGGCAGCTTTAGAGATAAGCAATCATCGGAAACGTTTACAACAAAATCAACACGGTCCTGGAACCTTGTTTTTTGAATATAAAAGTACTCTTGGACCACACTAATTTCATCTGCTAGAGTAACAGGTTTGTCCATCGCCCCAAGATTATATCGTAGTAATTTTGAAATTGAATTAATAAGCTTATAGATTTGTTCTGACCCATGAATAAGGGCATACTTTGAAATTGTATTCAGGGTATTAAATAAAAAATGTGGGTTGATTTGGCTTTGCAAGCTTTTCAATTCCATTTCTTTTAACAGTTTTTCTTGTTCCGACTTTTCCTTTAGTTGACGTACATTATATTCTAAATCTCTGCGCATTTTATTAAAGGTTTTCGATAAAAAGCCAATCTCGTCGTTTGCTTCAAGAAGGGTGGGGCCATCTAATTTTCCCCTTGCTACTTCCCGAGCAGCATGTGTTAATCGATAAATGGGACGAGTAATATTTTGACTGAATAAATAAGTGATGATTAAACCAAAAGACAACGCGGCAATCGTCATAAACACCAGTGTTAGCTTCACATAGTCATTTCTTTTATTGATCGCATTATAATAAGTCTGAAACATCGATAGGTCTTCATTTAATAGAGTTAAGGTCTGATCCTGAATAAAACCAATCAGCTTGAAGGCTTCTTTTTGACTAGCAGAATAAGCTTCGATGTCCCCCTCTAATAAAGAATAGACCGCAGAATCACTTTCTTCTATAAAACTATCAATGATATTTTGGTAATTTTCCGTTTCGATAAAGTTGAGTTCATTTTGAAAATTCGTTTCTAATCTTCTCTTTGCATCGATAAGTTCTTTGCGGCTAGCTTGGTATTGATCTAGATCGGTTGGAAGCTGCCTTATTAAAAAGGTTTCCATCGCTTCATACGTCTTTGCAGACTTTTGCGAAACATCGTTTAGCATAAAAAAACGTTCCTGAATCATTGTATATTGCTGGATAGTTTGATTGTTATTGTAAACGACAAACAAGGAAAAGCTAATCATGATTAAAAATAAGATGATGAAAAAGAAGATGAATTTCGTTCTAATGGAAATGGTTAGATTATGAATCAGTTTCATTCTCAACATCTTCTTTCGTTAAAATGCTTATTGGCGTATAAATATTGTCCTCAATTTCTTTTCCTTGAATAGTGTCCAGCAGTAAATTTACACCTGTGTATCCCATTTGATAGGGTTCCTGCTTAAGAGCAGAATGAATTTCCTCTGCTTTTAATAGATCAATCGTTTCTTCAAGGACATCAAATGCGTAAACACGTACCTCTGAGGCAGGGTTTGCTTTTTTAATTCCTTCAACAATGCCAAAGCTATCTAATGCGCTTGTCCCAAACATGATCGAAATATCGGGGTGGCTCTTCAACATACGATACGTTTTTTCAGCTCCCTGAATTTTGCTAAGGTTGGAACTTTCAATTGCGACCACTTGCATTCGATCCTCTGTCCCTATGGCATCAAGAAAGCCTTGTACTCGTTCTTCTAAATTGCTATTAATTAAATTTCCGTTCAAAATCCCAATCTTTGTTATCCCAGAGGTTTCCTCAAGCACGGTGACCCCCATTTCATAACCAGCTTGATAATTGTCGGTACCAACATACGTCCTGTCATCATTCTTTTCTAAATCAGAATCCACAAAGATAACCGGTATCCCACTTTCCACGGCTTTATGAATAACAGGCTCAAACTCCTGAGTTAGACCTTGTGTTAAAATTCCATCCACCTTCGAAGCGATGGCCATTTCAATTAGTGTAATATGATCATCCACATTCGTTTGTGGTGTACCCCAGAACTCAATCGTCACATCCTTCTCCCCAGCCGCAGCCTTTGCTCCTGCATAAAGCTCCTGCAAATAAGGATTTTCTAATTCCTGTATGATGAGAACAAAATGCTTATCCCCCTCGCTCGCCACAGCTTTCCCATTCATAGGTGTCTCAATATGAATCGTCTCTTTAAAGAAATAGAAAGTCAGAATCACAGATATAAACAACAATAGGATAAGGGAAGGAACAAGGGCCCCTTGAGGGACAAGAGTTCTAAGGCTCAATCTAAACAAGCGTTTTCGTGACTTCATCAGAAAAATCTCCTTCGATGATGTATGTGTTCCATAAGGTCTTTGCAGAAAACGCTTTCTATTCTCTGCTATTCTAGTATAGAGGGGAGAGGCAGGTGGGACAAGGGGACAGGCACCATGTCCCAGAAATTTTTTTGGGTCATAAGTACCTAGGGAAAGTCAGACATTGTACCACACGAATGCTCTGATCTAAAATAGTTTTAATTGAAGGGAGGTACCAATAAAAAAACTTCATCATCTCGATGAAGGACAATAGAGGGTAATCGGTAACTTAGTTGCATATGACTACTACTACAACCATGAAAAAGTCTCTAGCAAGAGTGTTGGAGAGTACAAGTTTGAAAGATTCACATCGAAAATGAGCTAATTCCTAAAGAATTGTTTGGGCGTTTTGTCCCTAAGTCCTTGAAGAACTGGGACAAGGCACAACTCCCTCAATGATGACTGTCCCGCTTCTAACAAACCTGCCATATATTGTATCAATCAAATTTATTTGTACGAGGTGGGCTCGGTGTACTTATTGAAGGCAATTCCAGATGATATCCGATCTATGCAATTCGCTTTTTGTAAACATTCAAAAGGGAAGAGGCTTGTTACCTACGCCTTTCTCGCATGTATGGCTACTATTCTTCAAGCAGCAGGTTGCTTTTTACCGGGAGTTGGCTTTATGATTAGCCCATTTGCCACTCTGCCAATTCTAATTGGCACAATGTTTTCATTGCGGATGGGAGTGTTGTCTTACTTTCTTACCATCTTATTGCTTTTCATTCTCGTTCCAAGCGAATTATTCATCTTTCCTTTTACAACAGGGCTAATAGGGATTGGAATCGGTATGGCTTTTTCCTTATTCAATAGGAAATTAAGCATTATCATCGTGGGCGCTAACTTTTTAACGGTTGGGATAATGAGTCTACTCTATCTGTTCCATTATCCCGTTCTTGGTCCCATAGTATCTGGATCTTTTTCCTTCCGTGCTTCAGTGGGGATCTTTTTATTTTCCTTTTTTTATAGTTGGATTTGGGTTGAGATAGGATTATTCTTTTTTAGAAAATTAAAGTCCATTTTCGCATAAGGAATCGGCCGAGTAAAAAAGTTGGACTTACTGATATTTCAGGGAACAATCTCAAAAACTGTCCCTTTGTAGGAATCTGTTACTTTCATAGACTCATAAACCCCTAAAAATAGCCTTGTTTGTTGTTGATTCGCTCCCAAGCTAACATAATAAGCTGATTTAGATCCAAAATCATAATCTGTTTGGATGACATGATACTCATTTGCTCGGTCATCGGCTCTTACGGTGGTATAGGCCAAAGCCCCTCTCTGAGGTTGAGCATCTTTCCGGGCAAGATCGGTAAACACAACGGTTCCGCTGAGAGCAGGGATACTATTCCCACTATAGGCTTGCACTCCGGTCAGAGCAGTTCCAGCAAACTTATCCGATCTAGGATCCTTATGAAAATAACTGGTTAAAGGGTGAAGACGACTTCCTGAAAGAGAGATTGCTTCATTGTAAAAAGCCATTGTGTTCTCATCTAAATCTTCGTTTTCACTGCAGCTCCTTACCAAAGCAGTCGGTAAATCGCCTTCCCATCCTCGCCATCCCAGGTTGATCAATTCACTTTGATTGGAATGAACATTCATCGCAGCCGCTTGAACAAGCTGAGTAACCGGGAGCGGCTTATAAGGTCCAAATGAAAAAATCGATTCGACCAACTCCTGGCCAACATTGCCGACGTATTTTCTATACTGCTGATGAAACCTTTGATAGGAAATACCAGGGATGTTGCGAACTCCTTTGACCATAACCGTGAGCGTTTCCTGTATAGCGCTGGGAAGTTCATTAAAGCGTGTCACAACCGGTGTTTGAAGGGAGAAGGGGTAGTGATCTACATCGATTTCAATGATTTTACCAGCGATTTCTAAATCATTCTGAGCTAGGTTAAAGGGGTCAAAACCAGAACCACCATCTCCGATTGTTAACACTAGTTTTCCTGTCTCAGGAGAGAAGGTTAAGCTATTGACCCCGTTATGGTTTGAAAAGGGTCGTCTTAAGTTTAGAAGTGCCCGGCGCTTTTGCGGTTGACCATTTCTTTGAATCGTCCATTCTTCTACAGTATCAATATGATCATAGTCCCTTTCGCGATTTTGCCATTGTAGGTTTAACGTATCAGGATCACACGGGTTGTGTTCAAAACCATCAGGAAGTGCACCTGGACCTTGTGTTCCAGCTACGGAATAATGAAGATAAAATAGACCATTTACATAAAATTCAGGATGAAACGCAAGCCCCAGCAACCCCCGTTCATCATAACCACCTGAAGCACCAAGCTTAATAATCCGCGAGGAAATATCAACAAAAGTCCTTACACTTCCGTTTCGTATGTAGAAAATTTCCCCCACCTGTGTAGCGACAAATATACTTTCAATCGAATCCCCCGGAAGAAAGGCTGTTTTGATGACAGTAGGTAAATTAAGCCTACTCACAATTGGCCGCAAACCAACCTTAACGTTTACCAATCCCATTCCACCCCTTCATACCCTTTTTACAAAAAAGATATGTGTAAAGGAGGCCAATTAGTACGGGGACAAGGGGACAGGCACCTTGTCCCGTGCTTTGTAATTTTATTGTAAAGAATAGATGAACCATATCGTTTCAGCGAAAATTGGTTGTATGATTGTTGTAATATTGATTATTTTGCGGCGTATAGGGGATGGTGTAGTGAGTGTTTAGGCAAATATTCATTGTGATGTTGATGGTTCAGCTTTTGTTTTATGGAGGTTTTTCTAATTCTGTTTTGGCTCAGACTCAGACTTCGAGCATAATAGACGGTGAAAATGAGGAAGAGGGTCAGATTAGTACCGTTATAATTGGCCAAGATCAGAAGATGGAAACAAGTAATTATACAGATTATATTGTTCAAAATCAAGACGTCACAGGTGAGAACCAACAGCATGTGTATGATGGTAATGAAGAATGGTCTCAAGAAAATAAGGATAATCACCCAATTAAACAAGAGCAATCCATTGAATTGGCTGTAGAACAAGGGCAAACAGTGTCAGAAGTTGACCAGGTAGAGGCAGAACAGGAACAGAATGTAACGATAGAATCCAATCAGTTGTTGAAGGTTGAGCAGAAAGAAGCTCAAAGTCAGCATACAAAGATTGTGACAGACCAAAATCAATCTTTTAGCACAGAACATAAGACTGATTATCTTGAGCAAACGGTAGAAGCAGAAATACATACAGAACAAGAAAATCGGACCGATAAAATAGGAGACTCAAATGATTCTAGTCAAGACTCAACGATTCACGTACGGCAGAGTCATCAATCTGAAACTTCAGGACAAGCTACGGTCCAACAAAACCAAAGTGTGGAAGTACAAGCGGATTATGATCAAACAGAAGAGGAAGAGGGAAGGGTAACAGCAGCAGCTTCAAATGGGTTAAAGGTTATTAAAGAAGTAACGCATTTTGTGGTGAGAATTTTTCAATCCATCATAGTCAATGATGAAGAAGTAAATTCCTTTGAGGAAGAACTGGTGGTTGACCATAATGAGGTCGAAAAAGAACAAAAGTATTCTCGCACTTTTGATTGGGGTTCTCTATCAATCTTAAACAAAGTTCGGGTTAATCAAAACAATGATTCTGATTTGCAATCGTCGTTAGAAAGTATTATTGATCTAAATTTCTTTGCTCATTACAACAAAAACGATGATGACGAAGATATTCCGGGTCAAGAGAGCCCAGAATGGCCCGAGGATGAAGGACCGAAGGAGGAAGTTCCAGCTGCACCTGGAAAAGAAGGGTTAAATGAGGAAGCTCCAGGAACATCTGGAGAAGAAGGACCGAATGAAGAAGTTCCGGCAACTGGAGAAGGAAGCTCAACAGAAAATAACCCCCAATCATCAGAGAATTACTCAAAAAGTATAAACCTTTCTAAAGGAGATACTCCAATCGTTCGAAATAAGTCTATCAACCATGATTGGGACAACGATGGTGTTCCCAATCAACTGGAGATCCATAAGTTTAAAACAAACCCTTACCATAAGGATACCGATGGAGATGGGTTAAGTGACCATTTTGAAATCGTCTATCATTCTGAAATTAGTTTCCTATTTACTTTAGAATGCATGGAATATGATTGGAAAATTTTTGTTCCCGACAGTGATGATAGCTTGAGCGAAGAGGAGAAAGAGAAGCGAAAGCATATTAAGTTAAATCCATTATATTCAGATACAGATAACGATGGACTTCTTGACCATGAAGAAGACTTCGATCAAGATGGGCTGAATCATGAGAAGGAACAAGAGAAAGAAACCAATCCATATATAAACAATGAGAATGCACAGTATTACGGTCCATCGGGGGTTGAGTTCTATATATCCTGAAGCAACGATAATAGGATAATAGAAGAGAGAGGGAAACATTCTTTTTATTTCGGAATGTTTCCCTCTTTTTAATACTAGTATAATTATTCTCTCCTACGGAAAATATTTTTGCTTATGAGGGATAGTACCGAACCCGCATGGGCCAGGTTGGCGTCCATCCCTTAATACTTCTTCTCCAAGTACGAAAGGGAAACTTGCAGATTGGCATTGCGTTCGCGGATTCTATCTAGCAAATCTTTATCTTTTGTTTCTTCTCTACTACGAATATCAAATGTATAGCGAATCATGGTTCCGAGGTTGGTGGTTTCTACCTGGCGAAGAACATAACTATTCGTATGTGCTACAAGAATGTCATCGAATAAATTTTCATGATTCAAATTTTCAGGGACCGTTACTTTCAACACTTGAGTATCTCGACCTTTCCCATAATCGAATTTATAGAGCAGGTAAAAAACCAAACTTGCCATAACTGTTAACATGATGGCCAGGCTGATTTGAAACAAACCGCAAGTCATGCCCACGCATAATCCAAAGAAGATATAGGCAATGTCTTTCGCGTCAGTCACGGCACTACGGAAGCGAATCAGTGAAAAGACGGCAAATAAACCGAATGCGACGCCTGCGTTTCCACTTACAACGTTCATCACGACAGAAACGACCACACTCATCATCACAATCGTGTGGACAAAGGACTGGGAATAATGTTCCCCTGTAAAAGTGATTTGGTATACCTTCGTAATAATCAAGCTTAATCCAGTGGCTGCCATCATCGCTAAAAAACTCATCCATATCGTTTGTTCCCCAGCGGAACCAAAAGTTAGTAATTCAGTCATGGTTATCGTCCTCCTACTAATACGGTTTCTTTTGTAGCTTCATTTAGAACAGGGAGTGTTTCCCCTTTTAATAGTTCTAAGCTTGTGCAGAATTTTGAGGCGCTACGTTGCTCGCATTCTAGTGATTGTAAAATCCGTGCCAACCATAACGGAACGCTGTGTGTTACTTTCACCTCAAGGACGACAAGATCTGGGTCAATAAAGTTCTGACCGTATGACCCATTTTCAATCCTCAGGTCCTCGTTTCGGCAACGCAAATTCAAGTCAAAGGTCACCCGTAAATCGGGATCCGTGATGCAATGAAAGGCATGACGATCATAGCTAACGACCATCTCGGGTCGTAAATCATAGTATTTTCGAAAATAGTGAATCTCCTTCATGATTTGCGGGTTGGAGACATCGTAATAAACTGGTGACGCATGTTCATAGGGCGAGTTTAGATAGTGATAGGCCTGGACTAGTGGAATCCCTGTGCGTCTTTTGTTGACGACCTTATTATGCTTTTGCTTGACTTCAAAAAAAGCAGTTCCATTCAAATCGGTATCATTGTAGATTCGAAGTCTCAGCTTTTGACGAAACTTTAATTTATTTTTTACCTCATAATAAATTTTGTTCTCTGGATTCTCAAAATACAGACTAGTCACCGTATACCTTCCTTGGTCGCCAAACTTATCGTAGCGCATATACGGCCCCATCATTTCGACCAGCAATTCATATTGCTGCTGTGTAATCAAATACTTCTGCTCTCTGCGACTAAACACTTCTAATGCCATCTCGTTGTTCCTCCCACTCTTTCTATTTTCCTTATGTTCATATCCTCATATTACCGGTTGACAATGAGTGTATATGGTGAAGGAAATGAGAAGTTGATGAGAAGTGGGGGACAGTAACTTTCACCATCTAAATGTTGTCTCAGAGCTGGAATAAAGGAATATTTCTAGCAACTATTGAGGAAATCGAAAGCAAAAGGAGGAAGGTTCTTGGAGTTTTACATAATTGGTTGGGAGAATGGTTTGTTTGTACGCAATTGTAGAGGGATATAAAAGAGCTAATGAACTATACCCCAATTGCTAGTCCGAGATATCTAACAATTGGGTTGCAGTTCAAACTAAGTCTCGAGGATGATCTTGGGTTTAAGTATGAATATTCATTTCTGTGACAATGAACCTCTGTTTCTTTCAAAAACGGAGGAAAATTGAAACGCATGAACCTGAACCATTTGATTTTGAAGGGATGGGCCGCCTTCAATGGAGGCTTGGAAGTGATATACGCTAGTTGTGTTGCTTTGGGATTGTAGGACAGTAGCAACATCTTCGGTCTTCGTACTTTGTTCCATCAAGCCTGAACCTTTGGTTTCTTGTTTTAGTTCCGTTGAGTCGGTCGTTAGTTTGCTGTCTACATCCATGTTCAGTTCACTACTTTGTGTGGCAGTCGCTTCACCTTTAGATTGTCCATTTTGAAGTTGGTGGCTTCGCATATTGACGGAGTGTCTTTGCAAAGAGCTAGCGGCACCTTTGAATTCATTCTTGAACGCGTCCATTTTAGTTCTTTTTATCTCCATCATTTTTTCCCAACCTTCCTTCGATCGCTCCGTTTTGATAGAAGACTGATTCCACTCACTTGCCTCACTTGCAACACTGCTGAAACTAATGCTTAAGACTGAAGCAACGATAAAGGACCCCATTACTTTTTTAAACACTGATCGTTCCCCCTTAATGTGTTTTTCATTTTAATGTAGAAAGGCTCCATCCAATAAAAACTAGATGGAGCTGAAAAGGTGAATTCATTCTTAGTTTGCAGATTGACCTTGAACGATGGTAAAGCTGGAAGATTGGTTTTGGTTAACGTCATCGCCTACTGAAACAGCAGATTGTGTTGTTGTGACATCAGAGCTCTGGTTTTGTGCGGCGTCAATTCCTTCCGCAACATTTTGCATTTGAGTTGTATCATTCGTACTTGTTTGAGCCACTGTATTGTTATCACCAGTAGAATTAGATGTTTGGCTAGTAATCACTTCTGAATTTTGAATTTGCTCATCATTTGATCCTAATTGAACCTGTGTAACGCTGTTCGAGCTTCCTTGTTCCCCATTGTTATTTTGACCGTTCGTATTTGTTACTTGTTTAGTTGCATCTGCATTCCCTTGATACTGAGTAGAACCAGCATCACCCATTTGAGTTTGTTCTGAATTATTTTCAGCATCTTGGGTAGCGTTGTTCGCTGCCCCTACGACGGTAGCTCCTTGCTCAACTAATGAAGCATTCTCTTGATCTTGTACACTACCATCAAAACCTGTGTGTTCTTGAACTGTGTCATTGGAATGGATTTGGTCTACTGTCGTATTTTCGCTGTCAACAAGAGCTAATTGGTTGCTTAGGTTCTCGTTATTTTGATCTTGAGTCACGTTTGTAGCACCTGTTTGAGCTTGTTCTGCAGTATTGATAGACTCTTGTGTAGAGGTGACTCCTTCACCTGTTACACTAGCACCTTGTCCATTCGTAGTAGAAGAACCTTGGTTTTGAACCGCTTCATTTAGGCCCAATTGGTCTTGAGCTACTCCGTTATAAACATATTGATCGTGATGGATCTCATCACCGGCTACTACTCCACTTTGTTCAGTTGCATTTGAAGAACCTTGTGATTGATAGGCACCAGAAAGTCCTTCTTGCGTTTGAGTGGTATCTGTTTCCCCATATTCAATCAAGTAGTTTCCATTACCAGTTACAGCCGCCCCTTGACCTGTAAGGTTTGTTGAAGATTGGTCTTGATGAACATTTTCGATTTCTCCAGTTTGATTTTGATTATTAAAATTGTAAGAAGATTGGTCAGCATCGTTCTGATTGCCACCAACAGTCGTCATTTGTTCTGACACATTATCTGCTAGTTGATCTTGTGTCATTTCACTTCCAGACGCTTCTTGCCCTTGAATTGTTCCACTATAGATATCTTGGAAAGGATAGTTCCCGTTCCCTGTACTTTGTTGATTTTGGATGTGGGTGTCATATGTGCCTTGAAGTTGATGAATGAGATCCCCATCTGCACTTTGGCTCGCATCCGAATCATTGTAGGCGAATTGATCTTGTGTATTTCCATTTCCAGTATTACTTTGGTTTTGGGTATTGGATTTAAGCGAGTCTTGGATTTGGCTAAGGCGAGAACCGAAACCTGCCTTTAGTTGATCGATTTCACTTAAAATATCTTGTGTCTGGCTATTGGTTGTCCCATTTGTATTTTGGGTTTGAGCATTTTCATTAAACGATAATTGATCTTGAATCAACTCGTTTCCATCACCAATTTGGTCTTGAAGTTCGACAATATCCGTTGTTTGATCTTGTTCATTCTCTTCATTCTGACCAGCTTGTTCTAGTGTGGAGAAGCTATCAGATGCTTGTGTTTGCATGATTTGATTTCCTTTTGCAGCTGACATTTGTTCAGACCAAAGACCTAAACGTTGTTTTTGAGCGGCCCTTTTTGACTGGATATTCTGTAAGACATTTGCAAAGTCGTTGTCAGTTTGGTCTTGATAAACGAATTGACCTGTGTTCACCCGATCCTGGAAACCGTATTTAGTCGTTTCTTGATCTTGGTCAACTGCCGCAAAAGCAGAAGTAGTACTGAACAGCGAGCCTGCGATTACACTAACACCAACAATCTTCTTCCAATTGAGTACGTTTTTCATCTCAGTCATTTTCTTGTTCATCGCTTTCGTAATACCTCCAATAAAATTAGTAGTAAAAGCATTTGTAGTATAAGTCTTCAAAGCTAGAATAAAAAAATGGGGTCTCTCCGCATTTTTCCATGAATAAACTCTTTTTCCTCCGAAATACTAGATTATTCTCCATTTTCTACAGATACCATATATTTACAAAACCTTATCAATCTTTACACCAGCTCAATTATTTTTACAAACGATCAACAGAAAGGTGGGACAAGGGGACAGGCACTGTGTCTTACTAGGTAGGGGATGACAATTTATCATTCATATATTGGCCATTCTGTTAAGAGAGTACGAATTAGAGGAAGAACAAAACAATAGAGGAGATTGGTAGGATACTTCACAGCTTCATACCGCTATGCTAAAACAAGTGTGGTGAGACGCCTTGGTAAAGATGTATTTTAGGAGAAAAATAGGAGTTAATCCATTCTTTTTATTTCATCTTAGGGGACAGAGAGAGTCAATCGACTCTATACGAATTACAAAATACTACGTTAAAAACCTTTTAGTAAAATAACCTATATATTAATGTGGTTAATTTACTAAAATATTTAGTTAAAATTTTAGTAAAAAATGTTGACTGTTGTACTTGTATATACTATTATTACGTTGAAGGCGCTTTCACATTCATGTGAGTTGAAAGTTAGAAAGGGATAATAGAAAGGGGAACCACAGCATGAAAAAAATATCAAAGTGGCTCGCATTGATCGTAACAGTATTTTTAGTATTAGCTGGTTGTTCAGGAGGCGGAGATTCCGCTAAAGAATCAGGCAAAGGTGAAAATGGAAAAGTTCAAATTTCCTTCATCAATGGCTTTACTGGTGGCGACGGAGCTTATATGAAAAAGATTACCGACGCTTTCAATGCTTCACAAGATAAGTATGAAGTAGTGGAATTACAAGAAAAAGACCATTATACAAAGTTCAAATCCGGTAATTATGACCTCGTGGTGATTCACGGTAATAATCTTGAAACATACAAACAAGATGGGTTAATTCAAGACATCACTCCAGTTCTTGAAAAGGCTGGTATTAGTGAAGCTGATTTTCATCAAGCTGGGATCGATGCTGTAAAACTAGACGATGCGATGTATGCTGTTCCGCTTGATATCCATCCTTTAACAATGTTCTACAACAAAGAATTTGTAAAAGAAGCACCAAAAACATATGAAGATTTAGTAAAACTTAACGGTGAGCTCCAAGCTCAAAGTAAGGACCTTTATGCTTTAGGCGTCCCTTCAAGTGGCTTAGTTGAATTCTATATGCTTATGATTGCTGCGCAAAATGGAATTGATATCGACAAAGATGGGTACATGAATTTTGCTCAACCAGAGTATGCTGACGCGTTGATGCAATTCCATGACATGATTTGGAAAGATAAGATTTCACCAGCTGGTCTTGGTTTAGACGGTGAGTTCCAAACGTTCATGAAAGAAGCACAAGAAGGAAAGGCATATCAAACAGCTGTAGCCCTTACAGGACCTTGGTTCTACGGTGGTGCAAAAGAAAAGTATGCTGATAACCTAGGGGTTGCGCCAATTCCACAAATTGGCTCACAGGCTGGTGCCTATGGAAACTCTCACACAATCGCTCTTCCTACAAATGTAAAAGATGAAGAAAAATTAGCTGGTATTGCAGAATACTTGAAGTTTATGTATACACCTGAAAACTTAATCAATTGGGCAGATGGTGGACAAGCTCCAGTACATTTAGCAACATTAGAAAAAATCAGTGCAGAACAAGATACGTACCAAATTGCGTACCAAAACTCTCAGCAGTTCGATGATTATGTAAGTGCTCCGCAAGTTTACCAATTCGGAGAGCAAATGCGTTATATGAATGAATCTGTATTTAGTAAATTGGTTACGACTGAAAAGATCACAAAAGACGATTTAATGAAAGAATTAGAGCAAGCAACAGAAATGGCGAAACAAATTGCTGCTACTGCTCCACAGCAGTAAAGATAAACAGGGAGAATGGCTCTACGGGCCATTCCTTCCTCATAAATTTGAAGACAAGGTAAGAGTGGTGATGTCTTGAGACAGAATCCACTCTTTATTTTCTAATAGAGACAGACAATTGAAACAAAAGGGAAAGGACGAAGTGTTCTTTCGAATGGAGGACAAACGATGTATAAAGGAGCTTCCTATAATATCTGGTCGGTACTTATGGTTTCCCCATTTGTCATTTTCTTCTTGCTATTTTGGGCGTTGCCATTAGGTTTAGGAATATGGATCAGTTTCCATAACTGGAACGTTTCTGCGGGGAATTTAGGTTTTGTTGGCCTTGATAACTATAAGATGATTCTCACGTCCGGCACAATTTACAATAATTTATTTATCACTGGTTTAAAAAATACACTTTATTTCGTTGTGATTAGTGTTCCGCCATTGGTGATCATTGCCTTAGGTTTAGCATTAATTATCGACAATCTTCCTGATAAGTTCAAAACCATTTATCGAACGATCTTCTTTATTTCTTATTCTATATCCGTAACAGCTGTATCCGCCATTTTCCTTTGGCTCTTTAACAATAACGGTGGATTCGTCAATAATGTCTTGATGTCTCTAGGGATGAAGGATGCGGTAAACTGGCTGGGTGAACAACCTTATGCCTGGTTAACGATTTTAATTGCAACCGTTTGGTGGACGATTGGTTTTAACATGATGCTGTTTATTAATGCATTGAATGAAGTGGACAACTCCTTATATGAGGCCGCTGATCTAGATGGAGCAGGTGCATGGGCGAAGTTTCGATATGTCACATATCCTCAGATTAAAAATGTTGGCTTCTTCATTGTCATTATGACGGTGATTGCTTCTTTTAACCTCTATGGACAAACCCGTTTGATTACCAATGGTGGTCCGGAACAATCAACAAACTCACTCATCATGAATATTCAAACATCCGTATTTGGGATGAATCAGCTTGGTATTGGTTCTGCTATGGCCCTGTTAATGGGAATTATTATGACCGTCATTCTTGGTTTTCAATACTGGTTGAACTACCGAAAGAAAGACTAAAAGGAAGTGATGAAGATGAAAAGATCAACGCGTAAAGCGATTCCGCTGTTAACTTTGGCTACGATCATTGCAATATTATTCCTCTTGCCGCTCATCTGGATGGTGTTTACCTCTTTTAAAACATTGAGTGAATCAATGGCGAGTTCAAGTATTTTACCGCAAGTTTGGACGTTGGAAAATTACACAGGCATATTCTCTTCTGTGACAGAAGCGCCAATTTTCCGCTGGTTATTTAATACAACTTTCATCACAGCGATTGGAACGATTATCGTAGTAGTGGTTGACATTCTAGCTGCTTACGCATTAGCGCGATTAAATGTTCCTGGTAAAAAAGTGATTTTGGGAATGATTTTCGCTGCTTTAGCTATTCCTGGTATCGTAACGTTGTTCCCGGCGTTTTATATGTTTAAAGAGGTAGGGCTACTAGATAGCTATATTCCGCTGATTATGCCTTACACGGCAAGTACGATGGGCGTTTTCTTGGTCTACAATTTCTTGCTGTCGTTTCCAAAGGACTTGGAGGAAGCAGCTTATCTGGATGGGGCTTCTCAATGGCAAATTCTATACCATGTCATTTTCCCGGCGATTAAACCAGTTGCGATGACATTAGCTGTTATTACCTTCTTAGCAATCTATAATGACTACCTATGGCCATCTCTTGTCACCAATTCAAATGAGATGAAGACGATTACGCTAGGGATTGCGACGTTGATCCAAGGATCCAATTTCGTTAACCCAGCAAAAATGATGGCTTCAACAGTGATTGCGACAATTCCAGCCGTTGTTATCTTCTTATTGGCGAACAAACATATTGTAAAAAGTGTAACCAATACCGGAATCAAATAGGATTGGACGGAAGCGCTACCTACCCTATAAAATAGAAGGTGAGTAAGATGAAAGTAGGTTTCAGAACTGTTAAAAAGGTAAAAAGAGACGAAATTCATATGAGAGATCCCTTTATTTTTACCTCTCATGAAGAACAAAAATATTATCTGTTTGGAACAACCTTCGCCGATGGGTGTGGCGATAAGGACCCCATCTTTGAAGTGTATGTAGGCGATAATCTTGAAGATTGGGAAGGGCCTTATGTTGCTTTTGATCCACCGAAAGGGTTCTGGGGAGTGCGGCATTACTGGGCGCCAGAAGTGTTCGAAATCGATGGTCGCTTTTATATGTTCGCCTCGTTTAAAGGTGGAATTGGTGAACATCGCGGAACCGGGATACTGGTCGCCGATCATCCGGCGGGTCCATATACTCCTCATAGTGAAGGTTCCATCACACCAAATGGGTGGGAATGCTTAGACGGGACGTATTATCAAGATGAAAATGGAGAGCAATGGATGGTCTTTTGTCACGAATGGACGCAACTTCATGAAGGCAGGATTAAGGCAATTCGTTTATCAAGAGACCTGAAGACAGCGGTAGGCGAGCCGATTGAAATTTTAAATGCAGCAGATATGCCGTGGATCCGGAAATTCGGTGATCCGCGTATTGAGAAAACAGGATTTCTAACAGATGCACCATTTTTATACAAAGCGAAGAATGGTGAGTTGATTCTCCTATGGTCTAGCTACTCCGTCCCGAACTATGGCGACGAAGGCCTTGGCGGTTATACCGTTGCCATTGCAAGGTCGAAGAATGGGGAAATGACCGGAGAGTGGGAGCATGATGAGAAGTTATTGATGGATCGAAATGCGGGGCACTCAAGTCTATTCCGTGACCTAACCATGCAACTTCATCTTTGTACCCATTATCCAGATACCCCTCATGGTAGTGAACGGCCGTTCTTTATTCCAGTAGAGGAAGTCGAGAACGGATTAAAGTTAGCGGAAGACCTTTAATGCTTATCAAGCCTCTCCTTTATTGAGAGGTTCCGTTTTTTTATAAAAATCAGAAGGAGAGTACAATGGCGACAATTAAAGATATTGCCGAAAAGGTTGGCGTCTCGATTGCGACTGTGTCAAGGGTACTCAATCATGATGCCAGTTTATCGGTTGGAGAAGAAACGAAGCAACGTGTGTTTGAAGTAGCGGAAGCGTT
>Ga0180215_1001855_pt1 | contig 22290 bp, 22 predicted proteins | sample eDN3rd37CBELigBY_FD_128871 | JGI IMG/M metagenome (GOLD analysis project Ga0180215, IMG submission 128871) | Enriched backyard soil microbial communities from Emeryville, California, USA - eDNA 3rd pass 37_C BE-Lig BY (version 2) (version 2) | ecosystem: Environmental > Terrestrial > Soil >... | reverse complement strand
ACCGGAACCGCCGGCGCTTACCGCCCGTCCGGCTCGACGCTGGCGCAAGGCCGCCGGCCGAAGGCGACGGGCGACTACAAGGCCTGGACACCCGGGCGGTAGAATCAAGCCCGTCATGCCGGGCGCGGACTGGAAGGTCCGCGAACCCGGCATCCCTTCAGGCGGCATTTTCCGCTGTTTTTTGATTCCGGGCCCGCCGCTTTCGCGGCGTCCCGGAATGACGGGGGCTACATCGAGCCCGCGAGCCCGAGCTGTTTCACCAGGTCGCCCCACTTGTCGCGTTCGGACGCGATGTAGGACTTGATGCCGTCCACCGGCGGCGTGTCGACCGGAATGAGACCGATCTTCTCGGTAAGCTTGATCATCTCCGGGTCGGCCATGATCTTCTTCATCTCCTGGTGCAGTCGCTCGACCACCGGCGCGGGCGTCGCCGAAGGCGCCAGCAGCACATGCCATGACACCGCCTCGAAATCCGGCGCCTTGGCGGCTTCCGCGAAGGGCGGCACGTCCGGCAGCGAGGGCAGGCGGGTGGTGGCGGACACTGCGAGCGGGCGCAGCTTGCCGTCACGGATCAGCGGTAGCGACGCGCCGGCCTCGGCGAAGCCGAGATCGACATGGCCGGCCGCGATATCGGCGATCGATTGCGGCGTGTTCTTGTAGGGCACATGCGTCACGTCGACCCCGAAGCGCTTCTTCATGTATTCCATCGACAGATGCTGCGCGACGCCGGCGCCGGGCGAGGAATAGGTGAGGGGCTTCTTTGAGTCCTTCACGAACTTGATCAGTTCGGGAACGCTCTTGGCCGGCAGGTTCGGATTGACCACCAGGATGAAGGGCGACTTCACATAAAGCGAGATCGGCACGAAGTCGTTGATATGGTCGTAATTGATCTTCTTGTAGAGCACCGGATTGATGGCCATCGCCGACGATGTGGAAACGAGGAGCGTGTAGCCGTCGGCCGGTGCTTTCGCGACCGCGGCCGCGGCCAGCATCAGCGCGGCGCCGGGGCGGTTCTCGACCACGACCGGCTGACCGAGCGCCGATTGCAGCTTGTCGGCATAGATGCGCACCAGCGCGTCCATTCCGCTGCCTGCGGCAAGCGGAACCACGATGGTGACGGGCCGGTTTGGATAAGTCTGGGCGCTGGCCGCGACAGGCAGCAGCGCGGCGCAGGCAGCGAGCGCGAGCAGCGCCCGGCGGCCGGTGATGAACGGCATAAGACAAGTCCTCCCTTGATCGGCGCCTTTGCGGCGCTCTCGATTCGGCAGAATAAGGGGCTGCGCGCGCCCGGCAAGCCGTTGTTCCGGTCCGGATCGTGGGTCACTTCGGCGCGGATCGCCCTTTCGCCGCCGCATTGGGCATGTTAACCGGGACTGGCAATACCGCATGGCGGGCGAGATTGCCGATTCCGGGGCTTTGATGATGGTCGTGTGGATACGACGGCGCGTTGCCGGGCTCGTCGCTGCGGCGGCGGGCACTGCGATGCTGTGCCTAGCTCCATCCGGCGCCGTCGCCCAGTTCGGCTCGATTTTCGGCGATCCGCCGCCGCGGCCGCCCGCCAATGTCCCGGGCGCGCGCCAGCCGTTTCCGCAGCAGCAGCAGCAATTTCCTGACCGGCTACCGCCCGGGCCGCCGCCGAGCGCCCGGCGTGCCCCGCAGCCGATCCAGAGCGAGCCATTGCCGCCGCCTCCGGGCGCCCGGCAGGAGTCCGCGCAGCCGTCAGGCCTGCCGCCGAATATCCGCCCGCCGCGCGGAACCCCGGCGCCGGCAAATACGACGCCACAGCCCGGCGACGAGGTGGTGGCCACCCCGCCGGCCCAGAAAATCCCGAACCAGACCGCGGTCTTTTCCGGACTCGACAAGATCACCGGCCGCATCATCTCGTTCGATGTCGCGCTCGGCGAGACCGTGCAATTCGGCGCGCTGCAGGTGGTGCCGCGGGTCTGCTATACGCGCCCGCCAACCGAGGCGGCCGCGACCGATGCCTTCGTCGAAGTGAGCGAGGTGACGCTGCAGGGCGAAGTGCGGCGCATCTTTGCGGGCTGGATGTTTGCAGCGAGCCCGGGCCTGAACGCGGTTGAGCATCCGATCTATGACGTCTGGCTCACCGACTGCAAACAGCCCACCGTCAACGTCGCCGAACAGCCGGCGCCGCCTCAGCTTGGGCTGCAGGGCCCGCCGCAGGTGATTCCGGATTCGGAAATATCGGAAGACGGTCCGCAAAGCGCGCCGCCCGCGGCCGCGCCGGCGCCCGCGCAGCCGCAGACCCCGCGGCCGCGTCCGCAACAGGCCCAGCAACCTCAGCAGGCGCAGCCGCCACAGCAGTCGCAGCCGCCGCAGCGCTCGCAAGCGCAGCAACAACCGTCCCGGCCGCGGCCTCCGTCGCCGACCGGCGGCGCGAACCCGTTCCCAACCCCGATCCGCTAATCCCTGCTTGAAGGTTCGCCCAGCGCCGCCAGCGCCGCCACGCCCGGCAGCGGATCGGGATCGAGCGCGAAGAAATCCGCCTCGCCCTCAAGCGCGCGCTCCAGCAGGCGGTTGTAGTGGCGCTTGTTCACCTCGATGGCGCCGAAACCGGTCAGATGCGAGGTCACGAACTGCGTGTCGAGCAGAACGAAACCGCCCGCTCGAAGCCGCGCGACCAGATGCACCAGCGCGACTTTGGATGCGTCGCGTTCGCGGTGGAACATGCTCTCGCCAAAGAACGCGCGCCCGAGCCGGACGCCGTAAAGGCCGCCGACCAGTTTGCCGTCCCGCCAGGCCTCCACCGAATGGCAATGGCCGATCTCATGAAGCCTGCAATACAGCGCGCGGATGCGCTGGTTGATCCAGGTCCGCGACCGTCCGGGCTGGGGTTCCGCGCAACCATCGATCACCGCCTCGAAGTCGCGGTCGATGAAGATTTCGAACCTGTCGCTGCGCACCGTGCGCGCCAGCCGGCGCGACAGGTGGAACCCGTCGAGCGGGATCAGGCCGCGCATATCCGGCTCGAACCAGTACAGCGAGGGATCGTCGGCATTCTCCGCCATCGGGAAAATGCCGCAGGCATAGGCCTTGAGGAGCACCTCCGGGGTGATCTCCACCAGGCCGGTCTCGCGTGCCGAATCCCTGCTCGCCATAATGGTTAACTTAACGCCTCGTTATCCCTGAACCCGTTAAATTTTAGACACTTTGCGAACAAATGCGGCAGCCAAGATTTGACCGCCCATTGTGTTGCGTAAAGAGGGGTGAATCATGACGCAGAAGTCCCCGAAACGGAAGGCTGCCGCCCGTAAGGTGAAATCCCCGCAAGACGCTGTCACGGCCAAGCCGCGGCAATGCTGCGTCCTTCTGGTCGAGGACGAAGCGCTGATCGCCGAGGTGATCGGCGAGGCACTCGCCGATGGTGGCCACGCGGTCCACATCGTCGGCACCGCGCAGGAGGCGATCGCCCATCTGTCCAACGGCGCACGGGTCGATCTGTTATTCACCGACATCAACCTGCCGGGTGAACTCGACGGTGTCGGACTTGCCGAACGCGCCCGTGCGCTCAAGCCGCAACTGCCCATCGTGTTTGCCTCCGGCCGCTGGTGGCGGCTCGAGGAATTGGAAACGCTTCCGAATGCCGCGACGCTGCGCAAGCCGTATAGCCCGGCGCGCGCCTGCGAGGCGGTAGATATGTTGCTCGCCGACAATGCGAGCAATCCCGACGATGCGGCAACCGAGCGGGAAGCCGCGCTAGCTCTTTAGCTTGTCGAGCAGGTTCATCGGCAGCGGCAGGATGATGGTCGAGGCGCGGTCCCCGGCCATGGTCTGCAGCGCCGTCAGATAACGAAGCTGCATTGCCTCGGGGCGCGAGGCGAGGATTTCGCCGGCATTGGCGAGCGTTTGCGCCGCCTGAAACTCGCCTTCCGCATCGATCACCTTCGCGCGCCGGATGCGCTCGGCTTCCGCCTGACGGGCGATGGCGCGCACCATGCTCTCGTTGATATCGACGTGCTTCAGCTCGACATTGGAGACCTTGATCCCCCAGGCGTCGGTCTGCTCGTCGAGGATATGCTGGATGTCCTGGTTGAGCTTGTTGCGCTCGGCCAGCATCTCGTCGAGATCGTGCCGGCCCAGTACCGAGCGCAGCGTCGTCTGCGCGAGCTGGCTGGTGGCCTCGTTGAATTGTTCGACCTGGATGATCGCCTTCTCCGGATCCACCACCCGGAAATAAATCACGGCATTGACCCGCACCGATACGTTGTCGCGCGAGATCACGTCCTGCGGCTCCACGTCGAGCACGCGAGTGCGCAGGTCGACGCGCACCATCTGCTGTATGAAGGGGATCACAAGGACGAGGCCCGGACCCTTGATCTTCCAGAGCCGGCCCAGCATGAACACCACGCCGCGCTCGTATTCGCGCAGGATGCGGAACGAGTTGAGCAGGACGATCAAAACCAGAAGGATCGGGATTGCGAGGGCCGACCACGCCGGCAGAAAGCCCACCATGAATGCCTCCAAGCGTTAGTGTCCTGACTGCGAACTCTTCGACAACTGCAAACCTATGGACCTCGTGCCGTTTGGTTCGGACATCCGCCTGGAAGAGCGAGCCGCACATGGCGGCGGATGTTCCGAGCCTTCACACTAGACGGGTTCCACAACCAGCACGAGGCCCTCGCGGCTTTTCACGCGCACGCGGTCACCCGGCGCGAGGGCGCGCCCGGCGCGCGCCGCCCATATCTCTCCATGGATGCGGATACTGCCGCGATCGTTCGACCAGTCGATCACGGTGCCTTGCTCCCGCAGCAACTGTTCGGCGCCGGTCGCAGGCGGCCGGTTGCGGGCCTTGAGCGCGGCGCCGAGCACGAAGAAGCTCAGGCCGGCACAAGCGATCCCGGCGCCGGCCATCACCGGGATCGACACCCGCAGATCGAAATCGGCGCCTTGGCCTTCGTAAAGAAAGAACGCGCCGACAAGGAACGCGACAAGACCGCCGATGCCGAGCGCTCCGATACCCGGCGTGAAAGCCTCGCCGATCATCAACGCAATTCCGAGCAGCAGCAGCGCGAGCGCGCCGTAATGCACCGGCAGAAGCGACAGGGCGATCATCGCCAGCAGCAGCGAAATCCCGCCCAGGACGCCTGGAACGAACGCGCCCGGATTCCAGAATTCGAACAGCAGGCCATAGATTCCGATCAGCAGCAGGATGAATGCGACATTCGGATCGGCGATCGCCGCAAGCAGGCGCGTGCGCCATTCCGGCTGCAGCACCTCGACTGTGGCATCGCGCGTGGCCAGTACGCGGTCCTCGGCGCCGATCCTGACGCTGCGGCCATCGGCCTGCGCGAGAAAATGGGCGACGTCGCGCGCCACGAATTCGACCACCCCGGCCTTCTGGGCTTCGTCGGCGGTCATGGTCGCCGCCTCGCGCACCGCCTTTTCCGCGAAATCCGCATTGCGTCCCCGCATCTGGGCGAGGCTGCGCAGCAGCGCCACGGTGTCGTTGATGGATTTTTTCTCGGCGGCAGAGGGGTCTTTCGGCGTCTTGTCGTCCTTCTTTGGCTCCGGGACGCCAGGGATGCCGCCCATCGACACCGGCGTTGCGGCGCCGAGATTGGTGCCCGGGGCCATCGCGGCCAGATGCGAGGCATAGACAATGAACGTGCCCGCCGATGCCGCGCGCGCGCCGCCGGGTGCGACCAGCACCAGCACGGGAACGGGCGATGTCATCATTTCGCGGATCACATCGCGGGTCGCCGACACCAGCCCGCCGGGGGTATCGAGTTGGATCACCACGGCGGCAGCCTTGTCCTGCGTGGCCCGCGCGATGGCGCGCGACACCTGCCGCTGTGCGGCGACGCTGATCGCCCCGTCGATTTCGACCACGTAAACTTTGCCGGCGGACATCGCGGGATCGGCGGTGCCGGCCGCAGCCAGAAATCCGGCAACCAGCGCCAATACGAGGACAGCGAATCGTCTCATTCCGATCACCCGCATGTCCTGACAATATAGGAGCGGGATGTCAGCGTTGCGAGGCGGCGCTGCCGCAGGGGACCTATGGCGCCGCCACAACCTTCTCGACCGAGCGCCAGACCGCGAACCGGCGTCCGGGCGGACCGTCAGCCTTCCATGCCGCCCTGGGCGAGGAAGTTCTCCAGCCAGTGGATGGAATAATTGCCGTCGATGATGTCCTGGTTTCGCACCAGCGTGCGAAACAGCGGCAGCGTCGTCTCGACGCCGTCGATCACGAATTCGTCGAGGGCGCGCTTCAGACGCATCAGGCATTCCTGCCGCGTCTTGCCGTGCACGATCAGCTTGCCGACCATCGAGTCGTAATAGGGCGGGATGGTGTAACCCTGATAAGCGGCGGAATCGACGCGCACGCCAAGTCCGCCGGGCGGGTGATAGTGCAAAATCTTTCCGGGTGACGGACGGAAGTTGAACGGATTCTCCGCATTCACCCGGCACTCGATGGCGTGTCCGTTGAAGCGCAGGTCCTGCTGCCGGCAGGGCAACTCGCCGCCGGCCGCGACCCGGATCTGCTCGAGGACGAGGTCGATGTCGGTGATCATCTCGGTCACCGGATGTTCGACCTGGATGCGGGTGTTCATTTCGATGAAATAGAAGGCGCCGTCCTCGTACAGGAATTCGACCGTGCCGGCGCCGAGATATTTCATCTCGCGCATCGCGTTGGCGCAGATCTCGCCGATCCTGTCGCGCTGCGCGGTATTGAGCGCGGGCGAGGGGCTTTCTTCCAGCACCTTCTGATGGCGGCGCTGCAGCGAGCAGTCGCGTTCGCCGAGATGAATTGCGCCGCCACGTCCATCGCCCAGCACCTGGATCTCGATGTGGCGCGGCCGCTGCAGGTATTTTTCGAGATAGACCGCGTCGTCACCGAACGCGGCTTTCGCCTCCGAGCGCGCGGTTTGCAGGGCGACGCTCATTTCCTCTTCGGTCTGCGCGACCTTCATGCCGCGCCCGCCGCCGCCGGCCGCCGCCTTCACGAGAACCGGATAGCCGATCTCGCGGCCGATCCGAAACGCTTCATCGTCGGAACTGACGCCTCCCTCCGAACCGGGCACAACCGGAATGCCGAGCCGCTTGGCGGTGCGCTTGGCTTCGATCTTGTCGCCCATGGTGCGGATGTGCTCGGCCTTCGGACCGATGAAGCCGATATTGTGCTCGGCCAAAATCTCGGCAAAGCGCGCATTTTCGGACAGAAAGCCGTAGCCCGGATGCACGGCGTCGGCGCCGGTGATCTCGCAGGCCGCGAGCAGGGAGGGCACATTCAGATAGCTTTCGCGCGCCGGCGGCGGCCCGATGCAGACGCTCTCGTCGGCGAGACGCACATGCATCGCATCGGCGTCGGCCGTCGAATGCACCGCGACCGTGTGAATGCCAAGCTCCTTGCAGGCGCGCAGCACGCGCAGCGCGATCTCGCCGCGATTGGCGATCAGGATTTTATCGAACATGCTTGGCTCGAAGGAGCGAGTGGCGCATTGCGAATGGCGCGCAATGCGTGTTGGGCAGGGAAGGGTGAGGAGTGCGCAATGAGGACGAGGTCGTGAATCGTGAGGAGAAGGGTGTCGCCATGACGTTTCGATTCTTCACTTTTCACTACTCACCATTCGCCACTCACTATGCGTCTCGCTTTCTCACTCGATAATCATCAGTGCTTCGCCAAACTCGACCGGCTGGCCGTCCTCGACGAGAATTTGCGTCACGATGCCGCCGCGCGGCGCCGGGATCTGGTTCATGGTCTTCATCGCTTCGATGATCAGGACGGTGTCGCCGGCCTTGACGCTCTGGCCGACATCGACAAACGGCCGCGCGCCGGGCGAGGGCGCCAGATACGCGGTGCCGACCATCGGCGAGGGAACCATGCCGGGATGCTTGGCGGGGTCGGCGCCGGCCGCGGGCGGGGCGGCAATCGGTGCGGCGACAACCGCAGGCGCCGCCACGTTGACCGGGCGGGCGCTGCGCCCGATCCGGATGCGCTCGCCGGCGCGCTCGATCTCGATCTCGGTCAGCCCGGTCTCGTCCAGCAGCCTGGCGAGCCCACGGATCGTATCCTCGTCATAAGTCGGAGTGGTTCGGGCCGTGCGACCCTCGGTTTTCTTGTCCTTGTCAGACGCCACGTGTCAGCCCTTCGATGATGGTAGCATGGCCGCGAGCCCGTCGATCGCGAGTACGTAGCCGTTGGCGCCGAAACCGCAGATCACCGCTTTTGCGGCCGGCGAGACATAGGAATGCCTGCGGAATGGCTCGCGGGCATGGACGTTGCTGAGGTGCACCTCGATGGTCGGGATATCGGCCGCAAGCAGCGCGTCGAGGATGGCGACCGAGGTATGGGTGTAGGCCGCCGGGTTGATGACGATGCCCGCGGCGCCGCTTCCGCGCGCTTCCTGAATCCAGTCCACCAGCGCACCCTCGTGGTTCGACTGGTGGAACAGGATGTCGAAGCCATGCCGCTTGCCGGCATCGCGGCACATCGCCTCGATGTCCTTTAGAGTGGTGCGGCCGTAAATCTCCGGCTCGCGGGTGCCGAGCAGGTTCAGATTGGGGCCGTTCAGGACATAGACCGTCGTCGCCATTGGGGCTCAAGTTGCGCCGTCACTGCATGGAGAAACGGGGTGCAACACCCCGGCGGGCCTCCTTATAGGCGGGACGCCGGGCGAGGAAAAGCCCGGCGTCTGCGGTCCGGCTCCGCCGATGAGGGGAGGGCGGGGGGCTCAGCAGGTCGGCTTGCCGCAGCGCGCGGCGTTGATCTTGCCCTGCAGTTCCTTGACGCCGACCGCGCCGACCACTGTCTCGTGGCCGATCACATAGGACGGCGTGCCCTGGAAGCCGAGAGCCTCGGCCAAGGCGAAGCTTTCCTGCAGCGCCGCCTTGACCTCCGGACCGTTCATGTCCTTTTCGATCCTCGCCATGTCGGCGCCGACCTCCTTGGCGGTCGCCAGCGCCCGCGCCTTGTCGGCCTGGCCGCGGCCGCCAAGCAGCTTCTGGTGGAAGTCGAGGTAGCGCTTGCCGGACTTGTCCTGCAGCGCGACCGCAACCGCGACCTGCGCGGCCTCCATGCTGCCCTGGCTCAGGACCGGCATCTCCTTGAGCACCACGCGCAGGTTCGGATTATCCTTCATCAGGGTCATCATGTCGTCGAGCGCGCGCTTGCAGAAGCCGCAATTGTAATCGAAGAACTCGACCATCGTGACATCGCCGTTCGGATTGCCGAGCGTCACCTGGCGCGGCGAGTTGAACAGCACCTGGTCGTTCTCGACGATGACCCGTTTCACCTTCTCGGCCTGCGCGAGCGCCTGCAGTTCCTCGATCATCTCGGGATGCTTGATAAAATAGTCGCGGATGATCGTCTCGATCTCGCTGCGCTGCTGGGGCGTGAAACTCTGCGCCAGCGCAGCGCCGGCCATGAAAAGCGATGCCGCGGCGACGATCGCGGGCAGCAGGCGGGGGCGGGTGATCATTGGAAATATCCTTTGTGAGCGGTTCAGTTCCGGCGGTTCGGTGCGCTCGGCATCTTCGCCGCGACGATATCGTCGGCCCGTACCCATCCGGGCGAGCCGACCGGCAAGCGTGTCTTGGCGCGCGCGGCGAGTTCGCGCGCGGTCTTGATGTCGCCGCGCGCAAACGCGGCCTGGGCGGAAGCAAGGTCCGCATGCGCGAGGTCGCCCTTGCGGCCATAGGCCATGGCGAGCTGCTGATAGCCGTTCGGGGTGTCGGGCTCGCGGGCGAGACCGTTGCGCAGGATCGAGATCGCCTCGTCGGCATGCCTTGGATCGTTGGTCGCGACCAGCGCTTGCCCGAGCATGATCTGGATCAGCGTCGGATCGGGCGCGAGCGACACGGCGCGGCGCAGCGGCGCGATCGCCTCGGCGGCGCGGCCGTTTTCGAGCAGCGCCTGGCCCTTCAATTCGTGGAAATAGGGGTTGTTCGGCTGCGCGGCGATCAATGCGTCGATCTGGGCGACCGCGGCCCGGATATCGGAATGGCGATAGGTGGCGATCGCGCGGGCATAGCGGGCGGGCAGCGAGGTGTCGCTTAGCGGATAGCGGCGGGCCACGGTCTGCGGCGCCTCCATGAAGCCGGACAGCTTGGCGCGCATCATGTCATGGCGCGCCTGCAGTTCGGCAGGATCCTTCTTGTCCCAGTGCGGGCTGGTGCGGGCAATTTCGGTGAGCGCGGCGATGCGTTCGTTCGCCATCGGATGCGACTGCGCATAGGGATCGGCAAAGCGCGCCGTGAACATCGACTGGTCGGCAAAGCGCTTGAAGGTCTCGTACATCCCCTTGGCGGATTGTCCGGTCGCGGTGAGGAGCTTCACCGCGGCGCGATCGGCGGCTTCCTCATGCGCACGCTGATAGGACAAAAGGCTGCGCTGGGCAGCATGCTGGCTCGCATGGATTGCCGCCATGCCGGCCTGCCCCGCGCCGGCCCCGCCGCCGCCGGCTGCCATGGCCGCCGCGCCCAGCAGCATGCCGATGAGGGCGGCGGTCTGAACATTGGCGAGTTCCTGGCGCAGTTTCGAAAGATGGCCGCCAGCAATGTGCCCGGTCTCGTGCGCGAGCACGCCGATGATCTGATTCGGCGTGGTGGATTCCGCCAGCGCGCCGGTGTTGACGAAGATGCGCCGTCCATCGACCACGAAGGCATTGAAAGACTTGTCGTTGATCAGGACGATCTTGAGATTGGCCTTGTGCAGGCCGGCGGCGCGGAAGATCGGCCGAGTATAGTCGCGCAGCAATTGCTCGATTTCGGCATCGCGGATCAGCGGGAGCCCGCCGCTGCGTTGCTGTGCCGCAGCCGGCAATGGCGGCAGGGCAATGGCAGCCGCGGTGACCGCGGCGATCAAGCGGGAAACGGGTTTTGCGAAGGCCGTCCTGAAAGGCCTGTACGGGATCGCAGCTTGTGTCATAACGCTCTGAATTGTTGGCCGACAGGACACTAGGTGACCCCGCCCAAGGCGGTCAAATCGCGACACGGCCGCGATTTTCGGATCGGCGGCAGGCAATCGTGCGAATGCGGCAGGAGCGGGGCCATGTCCTGCGGAAGGTTCGAAACAGGCGGTTGAATGCGATGCTGGAACGCGCACGGCAGATCCTGACCCCGGCGACGCGCAGCGATGTTCCGCCCTTCATGGTGATGGACGTGATCGCGGCGGCCACGCGCGTGGAAGCGCAAGGCCACCATGTCATTCATATGGAGGTCGGCCAGCCGGCCGCCCCGGCGCCGCGGACCGCCATCGAAGCGGCCCGCCGCGCGCTCGATGGCTCGCTGCGCTACACCGAGGCGCTCGGCATTGCGTCGCTGCGCGACCGGATCGCCCGCCATTACGGCGAGACATATAATGTCGATCTCGACCCGGCCCGCGTGATCGTCACCACCGGATCGTCGGCGGGCTTTATCCTCGCCTTTCTGTCGATGTTCGAGCCGGGCGACCGGGTCGGCATCGCCAATCCCGGCTATCCGCCGTACCGGCATATCCTCAAGGCGCTCGGTTGCGAGCCGGTGCTGATCGAGACGGGGGACGACACCAGATGGGCGCTGACGCCGGAAACGGTGCTCGCGGCCCATCGCAAGACGCCGCTCGCCGGGTTGCTGGTCGCGAGCCCGGCCAATCCGACCGGCACCATGATGCGGCCGGAAGCGCTCGCCGAACTGATCCGTGCAACCGAAGCGGAGGGCATCCGCTTCATCTCGGATGAGATCTACCATGGTCTCGATTACGCGTTCCCGGCACAGACCGCGTTGCGCGTCTCGGATCGTGCGCTCGTGATCAACTCCTTCTCGAAATATTTCTGCATGACCGGCTGGCGCATCGGCTGGATCGTCGCGCCTGAGCCGCTGGTGCGACCCATCGAGCGGCTGCAAGGCAATCTCGCGATCAGCGTACCGACCCTGTCGCAGATCGCCGCGGAAGCCGCGTTCGATGGCCGCGACGAAATGGATGCGGTCAAGCACGGCTACGAGGACAATCGCCGCATCCTGGTCGAGGGCTTGCCGAAGGCCGGACTGGAAACCTTCCTGCCAGTGGACGGCGCGTTCTATCTCTATGCCAATGTCGCGCGATTCTCCGACGATTCCTTCGATTTCGCAACGCGCATGCTGGAGGAGGCGCATGTGGCGGCGACGCCCGGCGTCGATTTCGATCCGATCGACGGCCGGCATTATCTGCGCTTCTGCTATGCCCAATCGCAGGCCGACATGCGCGAGGCGGTGGCGCGGATCGGCGCATGGCTGCAGCGGCGATGAATGACACGCGCGGACCCGCGCCGCTGCCGCGCGTGGTGCCGCCGCTGCTCAGCCTGGTTGCCGGCTATGTCGACAGCATTACCTTTCTGGCGCTGTTCGGATTCTTCGCGGCGCAGGTGACCGGCAGCTTCGTGGTGGCGGCCGCCGAACTCGTCGTCGACGACCGCGGCGTCCTCGCCAAGATGCTCGCGATCCCGGCCTTCATCCTTGGCGCGGGCATCGCCGCGCTCATTATTATCGCGCGCCGCGGTGCGAAGCGTTCCTCGCTTCCGCTTGTATTCGGGCTCGAGGCGCTTCTGCTCGCTGCCTTTGTGGCGCTGCTGCTGTATGCGTGGCCGATCGACGATCCGGATGGCTGGCTCGGCGGTGCGGCGGGATTGCTGTCGGCAGCCGCGCTGGGCGCGCAATCGACACTGGTGCGACTCCTGCTGCGAGGGGTGCCGCAGACCAATGTCATGACCGGCAATTCCACCCAGCTGGCGATCGATGCGACCGAACTGGTCTATGCGCACTTTCGTCCGGCTCGCGTGGCCGCCGATCCGGCGCTGGCCGCGCAGATTGCCGAGGCGCGCAAGCGGTTCGCCACGGTACTCTCCGTCTTAACCGGGTTTCTCGTGGGCGCGCTTGGCGGCGCGCTGGCCTTTGCCGCGGCTGGCCCCTGGAGCGCATGTCTTGCAATATTGATCGTCGCCGGGCTGATAGCGTGGTCGGCGAAACGCGGCGGCAGCGATCCGGTCTAGCGAGCGATGACGAGGAGCATGAGCGCGACCATCATTGTGACCGCAGTGGTTGCGGCGCTTCTCTATGGCGTCGTTGCCTACATCCTGCTGCCGATGGCCTGGACCCATCACGAGCATCAGCCAGGCCTCGCGACGCGGCCGATGGTGACGCAGACCAAGCAGGGTATTCCCGGCGACGCACTTAATGTCGGTCTGGTCGGCGAGCGCGACGCCGTGATCCGGGCGATGAACGAGGCAAGCTGGTTTCCGGCCGATCCGATCACGCTCAGGTCGAGCGTCGAAATCGTGGGCTCCGTGCTGCTTGACCGCCCCTACAAGCACGCGCCGGTGAGCCCGCTTTACTATCAGGGGCGGGTGGAGGACCTTGCCTTCGAAAAGCCGTCCGGCAAGAGCGCCGATCGACGTCATCATGTGCGGTTCTGGCAGGTGCTCGACAAGGGCGCGGAGGGTCGCCCGGTCTGGCTCGGCGCGGTGACCTTCGACCGCGGCGTCGGCATCAGCCACTATACCGGGCAGGTGACGCATCACATTTCGCCCGACATCGATGAGGAACGCGACGGCCTGATCAACGATCTGAAAGCGGCAAAGGTGGTCGAGGCGGTCTATCAGGTCTCCGGCATCGGCCCCACCCTGAACGGACGCAATGGCGGCGGCGACCCCTACTGGACCGACGGCGAAATCGGCATGGTGCGGCTCACACCGGACGCGGCCCCGACCGACAAGCCGCCGCAGATGCTGGAGACGCCCCAGATCGTGCAGTGGAAAGACGCAGTGATGCAGCAGCTCGGCACCACATTCGGCGCCATCAATTAGCCGCGGGTGCCGGGTGCAGCCTCAACCGGCGAGACCTCAACGATAGAGGAAAAGCGGACAAGGCGGATTTTCTACGATGGGGTTCGTGGTCGATCCGAACAGCATCTCGCGCAGCCCGCGATTGCCATAGGCGCCCATGACCATGGTTGCGGTCTCGCATTGCGCGATCTGGATTCGGAGCACCTCGGCCGGATGGACGCTGGTGGTGACCGGCGCGACCGAGACCTCCAGACCGTGACTGCGCAGATATTTGGCAGCGCCCTCCACCCTGCGTTCCGCGACGTTGCGGTCCTCGTCGATAGAGGTAACCTGAATACGACGGTCAGCTCCGATGCCCAACAGCACGAACAACTGAAGCGCACGCATTGCCGGCATGCTTCCGTCATAGGCGACGAGGATATCGCCCGATTTGGACAACTCCTCCGGACAGATGACGACAGGACGCGGGCTGATCATCAAGAGCTTCGATACCATCTCGGACCGCGTTTCAAACAGCTCGCCGCGGAACATCGTATCGTGCCCGGAAATCAACAGATCGCAGGTCTCAGCGGCGAGATGCAGCGTCTCGGCCATGTCGCCTTCGTCGGCCATGCGGCCTTCGAATGACAGCCAATCACCCGCAACGCCGGCATCGCGGCATTGCTGCTCGAATCCTGCGCGCAGGCGTTGCCTCGCTTGGCTGGCTTGCGCTTTCAGCTCTTCGTCAAGTTTCGCCTTGAAGCTGATCGCGGAAAGCGTCCCGGGCATCCGAACGTCAACAGCATACAGGTCTATTCCGGCAAGACCTGCTACCTCGGCCCCGCACTGCTTTGCCAGCCTGAACGCATAATCGCGCGCTGCGTAAGAGGATGCGGTTTCAGCCACCAGCAAGAGAATTCGCTTGAGCATTGCTTTCCCTACGGGGTCGGGTCTCGTGGCAGTCCCAAGGCATGCTCGGCCCAGGCCATGGGGCAAGTCAATATCGACGATGTCGCGACTCAACCTGGTGCATGCGACAATTTCAGATACGGGTCCGCCGGTCAGGGGGGTGAAGTGCTCGCGACCTTGCATGAAGGCTGGGCGATTTTCGAGCCGCTTCTGAAGTCCTATGGCGCGGCCGCGATCTTCGCGATGATCTATCTGGAATCGATGGGCTCGCCCGTGCCCGGCGAGACCGGAGTGATCGCGGCAAGTCTGCTTGCGTCAAGGGGCGAGCTCTCGATCGTGTCGGTCTATGTCGCGGTGCTCGCGGGCGCGATTCTCGGCGATTCCACCGGCTATCTGATCGGCCGTATGGGCGGCAACGCGTTGCTCCGCCGGTTCGGACCGAGGATCGGACTGACCGCGGAGCGGCTCGATACGGTCGAGGACCGGTTCGCGAAGGGCGGGATGTGGATCGTCGTGGTGGCGCGCTTCATTCCGCTGATGCGGCAGGTCAACGGACTGCTTGCCGGCTCGCTGGCGATGCCCTTTCATCGCTTCCTGATGGCGCAGGCGACGGGTGCGGTGCTGTGGACCAGCGTCTATTGCCTCGGGCCGTATTTCTTCGCCGAGCTGTTTCGGCACATCCGGTAGCCAGCAGGGTGGCAGCCGGTACAGGCCGGGACGACGCACCCTTTCATTTTTGCGCCGCACACCTACATCCTGCCGACACCCTGAAAAAGAGCGCGGCCAAGGAACCGGCGCCCGTAGACGCTGTCTGCGGTCCGCGCATGCCTATACGAGTGCGTACCATGCTCGATATCACCGCCATGGCTTCGTACGAAGTCGACGAAACGCAATCTCACGCCAGCGCGGCCGCGCAGGATGCGGCGCTGCTCGATGCCTATTCGCATGCCGTGATCGGCGTCGCCGATCGGGTCGGCCCGGCGGTGGTGCGAGTCGAGGCGCGCCGCAAGGACGAACCGCGTCGCGGCGGCGTCGGCTCGGGCGTCATCATCGCACCCGATGGTCTCGTGCTGACCAACAGTCATGTGGTCGATGGCGCGCGCGAATTGCGGCTGACCGATTCCGAAGGCCGCGTCATGGAGGCGCGCCTGCTTGGCGAGGATCCCGACACCGACCTTGCGCTGATCCGTGCCGATTCCGCGCGCAACCTGCCGGCCGCGCCGCTTGGCGATTCCAAGGCGCTGCGCCGCGGCCAGATGGTGGTCGCGATCGGCAATCCGCTCGGCTTTGAATCGACCGTGACCGCGGGTGTCATCTCCGCGCTCGGCCGCTCCTTGCGCTCGAAAAGCGGACGGCTGATCGAGGACGTGATTCAGACGGACGCCGCGCTCAATCCCGGCAATTCCGGCGGGCCGCTGGTGACCTCGCGTGGCGAGGTGATCGGCATCAACACGGCGATCATCATGGGCGCGCAGGGCATCTGCTTTGCGGTTGCCAGCAACACCGCGCAGATCGTGCTGAGCGAACTGGTGCGGCACGGCCGGGTGCGGCGCGGCTTCATCGGCATTGCCGGCCAGACCGTGGCGGTGCCACGCCGTCACGCCCGCGCTGCCGATATCGACAATGCGTCGGGTGCGATGATCACCACGATCGAGCAAGGGGCCCCGGCGGATATCGGCGGACTGATGACGCTCGATGTGATCGTGCGCGTCGACGGCGAGACCGTTACCGGCGTCGACGATCTGATCCGGCTACTCAATGCCGAGCGGATCGGGCGCAAGGTGACATTCGACGTGCTTCGGCGTGGTCTGTTGCGCCAGTTCGATATCGTGCCGACCGAGCGCGCCGCCGCGCGCCCGGCGGCAACGGCGCGGTAGGCGCCCGCCAGACGATGTCTTTCGTCCGCCTGCGCTTGCACGTCGCGCAAGTCATGCGCCGCCGAACAAGGCATGCGCAAACGGCCCATTAAGCCGAAGTTAATTGTACGCCATTACCAGCTTTGATCCGGCTGCTCAGCATCGACAGGCATGCTGGCATCGAGGCTGCATGGAATGACAATGAACAAGACCGATCCGTCCGCATTGGCCGAGCGTCTTCAATTCATCGATCTCGAGGAGGGCGAGCGGGCGTATCTTCAATCGCTCAAGCCGCTGATCGACGCAGCCTTGCCGGCGATCCTCGATGACTTCTACCAGAAGATCGGCAGCGTTCCGGATGTCGCGCAGTTTTTTCCAGACGGAAGCGTCGATCGGGCCAGAAGCGGGCAGCTTCGCCACTGGGCGCGGATCAGCACCGCCGAGTTCAACGACGACTATCTGCGCAGCGCACGCACGGTCGGCGAGACGCATGCGCGGATCGGCCTCGAGCCACGCTGGTATATCGGCGGCTATGCCCTGATCTCCGCGCAACTGGTGAAGGCCGTGCTGGCGGCGAAATGGCCGAAGGGCCTGTTCCGCAAGCAGGGCCCCGACGAGGCGGCGAAAGCGATCGGAGCGCTGGTGAAGGCCGTGCTTCTCGACGTGGATATCGCGATATCGGCCTATATCGATTCAGCGGCGGCGGCCCGCAAGGCGGCGGAAGAAGCCAATGCCGAGGCGGCGAAGCGGCAGGCCGCGGTCGTCGATGCGTTGACGCACACCCTCGCGCAACTTGCGCAGGGCGATCTCACCTGCCGGCTGCCCGAAATGCCGGACGGATACCAGCAACTGAAGGACGACTTCGATGGTGCGGTCGCAAGGCTCAATGACGCCATCGGCGCCATCGCGGCCGTGGCGCATGAGGTGACGGGCGCCTCGCACGAGATTTCGAGCGCGACCGCGTCCTTCTCGCAGCGGACCGAGGAACAGGCCGCGAGCCTCGAAGAGACATCGTCCTCGATGGAAGAGATCGCGGCGACCGTCAAGAACAACGCGGAGAATGCCAAGCGGGCGAACGAACTCACCCAAGGCACCCGCGAGGTCGCCAATCGCGGCGGCGCCGTGGTCTCCGAAGCGGTCTCGGCAATGGCTCGGATCGAGGGATCGTCGCGCAAGATCGCCGACATCATTTCGGTGATCGACGAGATTGCACGGCAGACCAATCTGCTGGCGCTGAATGCCGCGGTCGAAGCGGCGCGCGCGGGCGAAGCCGGTCGCGGATTTGCCGTCGTCGCCTCCGAAGTGCGCAGCCTCGCGCAACGCTCCTCGCAAGCCGCCAAGGATATCAAGGACCTTATTCTCGATTCCTCCGATCAGGTCCGGCAAGGCGTGGACCTCGTCAACCGCACGGGCTCCACGCTCGAGGAGATCATGAATTCGATCAAGGAGGTGGTCGATCTCGTTTCCGATATTGCGACCGCGAGCGGAGAACAGGCGACCGGCATCGAGCAGGTCAACGGAACGCTTTCGCAGATCGACGAGATGACGCAGCAGAATGCGGCGATGGGTGAAGAAAATGCCGCCGCCGCGCGTACGCTCGGAGAGCAGGCCGAGGCGATGGTCGAACGGATCGGCGCATTCAGATTGTCGGCGCAACCGCAGACGAAAGCCGTGCGGCGTCCGGCTGCCGCCCAGCCGGCGGCCGGCAGGACGTCCGTCGCGAAAAGCGGTGCCGTCCGCCAGATGCGCACGGTCGCCGCGACCGCTCTCAAGGCAGACGACTGGGAGGAGTTCTGAGCCGGAACGCCCGGCCGGCTTCCGCGCGCTGCGGTACTGCAGCACTGCTTCAGTGGCCGCGCCTTGCCAAGCGCGGCCCGGTATGGCCTTTGCGTTCGCGATCGAGTTGGTTGGAGCGCGCCGGACCATGATCGCAAAACCGCATTCATCGGCATCACCCGATGCCGCGCTCGCACTTTTTGGCACAGTCAGCGCACAGGATAAGATCGGCTTCATGGCGGCCGGCGAAAACGCCGAGAATTCCGTGCAGTCCGAAAAAAGTCGCTGTGGCGACATCATCCGCCGCGTCGGCCTCGAGCCGAAATAGGTCCGTTTCCGCTCAAGTCCCCGCGAAAGCGCAGAGCGAGCGCAAGAGCTTGCGCCCTTGGCTTTCGCGGGGAGCGAGCGGGAGAACTCCTCACAGTCAAGAGGTTTGCATCAATGCAGGTCCGCCGTGTCGTCACCGGTCACAAGGAAAACGGGAAGGCCACCGTCCTGATCGACGAAATCTCGCAGGACGTGGTGAATCCGCGCGAGGGCTGCACCTTCTTCAATATCTGGTCGACCAAGCTGCCCGCGGACAACGAAGGCACCGCCGACGGAGCGAAGGAGATCATCGGCACCGCGATGAAGGATCGCGCGGTGTTCCGGGTGATCGAATATGCGCCGGGCGTCGCGCCGCGCAATCACCGCACCAATTCGATCGATTTTGCGGTGGTGCTCTCGGGCGAAATCGACATGACGCTGGACGACGAGGTGGTGCATTTGAAGGCGGGTGACGTGCTGGTCCAGCGCGGCACCATCCACGACTGGATCAACAATGGCGACAAGCCCTGCGTGATCGCCTTCGTGCTGATCGATGCAAAGCCGGTCGGTGCGCTGGAAGCGACGGGCTAGGCAGCCGTCACAATGCTCTCTCGCCCCCCGCGAAAAGCGGGGGTCATAATCCCGGATGAGGTTATCCTCCCCCGCCTTTCGCAGGGGACGACCATTCCAGGATGTGGTTATCGTCCCCGCCTTCGCGGGGACAAACGCGTGTTTGCTGCGACCGCTACCCGCCGATCTTCACATTGGCGTCGTCGATCACCTTCTTCCAGCGTGCGACGTCCTCGCGCAGATATTTTGCGGTCTGCTCGGTCGAGCCGCCGACCACTTCCGCCGACAGCTTTTTCAACCGCTCCTGGATCGCGGGGTCGCGCAGCGCCTCGTTGATGTCGGCATTGATCTTCTCGGTGATCGCCTTCGGCGTGCCGGGCGGGGCGACCACCGCGTACCATGCGACCGACTCAAAGCCGGGCAGCGTCTGCGCGACCGTCGGAACGTCCGGCAGCGAGGCCATGGGCTTTGCCGTCGCAACCGCGAGCAGCCGGAGCTTGCCGGACTGAACCAGCGGCAGCGACACGCCGAGATTGTCGCACATGAAGTCGACATTGCCGGCGACGAGATCCTGCAGCGCCGGGGCCGTGCCGCGGTAAGGAATGTGCTGGACCTTCACGCCGGCCATCAACTGCAGCATTTCGGAAGTGAGGTGCGAGGTCGTGCCATTGCCCTGCGTGGCGGACGTGACCTTGCCGGGATTGGCTTTCAAATGCGCGATGAATTCCGGCAGCGTCTTGGCGCTCACCTTCGAGGGATTGACGATCACCCCGTTCGGCACCTGCGCCATGATGATGATCGGCTCGAATTTGGACGCATCGAAATTGAGGTTCTTGTAGAGGTTCTGGTTGATCACCAGCGGCGGGGGCGGCGCCGAGAGCAGGGTGTAGCCGTCAGGTTCGGCGCGATAGGCCTGTTCGGAGCCGATATTGCCGGCAGCGCCGGTCGGATTCTCGACGATGACCGGCTGGCCCCATTTCTTCGACAGCCAGTCGCCGATCAGCCGCGGCACCGCGTCGGCGGTACCGCCGGCCGGGAACGGAACGATGATCTTGACCGCGCGGTTCGGGTAATCCTGCGCGGCCGCGAATGTGGCCGTGGCCGCGATCGCGCAGACGGCGAGTGCGGCGCGCAGGGTGCAGCTCATCAGGGAAGGTCTTGTCATCGGCGGTCTCCCGTATTTTCTGTTCTGGCAGGCTTGCACCAGCCTTACTTGAAAGCTTTGGATATTCGAAGCATTTTCATGTCGCAGGCAGAAGGAGTACGGCATGGCAGCCTCGCGTCCGAGCGTGGCAATCGTCGGCGGCGGCATTGGCGGATTGTTCGCCGCCAATGCGCTGATCGCGCAAGGATTGCAGGTGAAGCTTTACGAACAAGCGCCCGCGCTTGGCGAGGTCGGCGCTGGCGTCTTCATCACGCCGAACAGCGTGCGCCAGCTCGAGCGGGTTGGCCTTGGCGCGGCAGTGGCGAAATGGGGTGCGCGCGTGGGCTCGGGGTCGCAGTATTTTCGCGATGACGGCAGCCCGATCGCACCGGTTCAGGTGACGGACTCCGCCGGCTGGAACGCGACGTTCGGCATGCATCGCGCCGACCTAGTCGGGTTGCTGGCCGGAGGCTTGCCCGCCGATGTGGTGAATACCGGGCATCGCGCGATCGGATTCGAGCAGGATGACAATGCCGCGCGCGTGCGGTTTGACAACGGTACGGTGGCGGAAGCCGATGTCGTGGTCGGCTGCGACGGCATTCATTCCGAGATGCGCCCGTTCGTGTTTCCGCCCTCGGCTGCCGTATTCTCCGGCACGGTCGCCTATCGCGGGCTGGTGCCGCACGCGGCGGTGCCGCACTGGCCGAAAGATGCGTGGCAGATGTGGCTCGGGCGCGGGAAGCATTTCCTGGTGTTCCCGGTCCGCGCCGGCGAACTGGTCAATTATGTCGGCTTCGTTCCCGCCGACGCGCAGATGAAGGAAAGCTGGACCGCGCAGGGCGATCCCGAGGCGCTGCGCGCCGAATTTGCCGGCTGGGATCCGCGCATCGAAGGGCTGCTCAAGCAGGTGCAGACCACCTTCAAATGGGCGCTTTACGACCGCGAACCGCTACCGACCTGGACCAAGGGGCGGCTGACGCTGCTCGGCGACGCGGCCCACCCGATGCTGCCGCATCTTGGACAGGGCGCGAACCAGTCGATCGAGGACGGAATGGCGCTTGCCACCATCCTGTCGCGCTGCGATCGCAACACCGCGCCGGCCGCGCTCATCGCTTACGAGACGCTCCGCCGCGAGCGCGTCGCCGGCGTGCAGCGCGGCGCCCGCGAAAACGGCCTGCGCTACGACACGATGCTCGGCGATGTCGCCAAGCGCGACGCCGAGATCATCGCCCATGCGTCCTTCCGCAAGACCATCTATGACCACGATGTCGTGGTCGGCGCGGAACAGGCAGCGGCGGCGCTCTGAACCCGAGATCGGCGTGCGCATGCGTCGTTCATGACGACGCGCGAACGACGGCAAGATGCGGACCGCCGGCAAGCGTTCGCGAGGTCCGTCATCGGGCCGCGCCCCGCGTGAATGCGTCCCTCCCTTAAAGTAAAGTCGTGCAAGGTGCTGCCCGTGCTTCCTTCGAAATGCGCCGTGATCATTGTCGGCGGCGGCCCATGCGGGCTCATGCTGGCGATCGAACTCGGCCGGCGACACATCCCGACCCTGCTCGTGGACCAGAAGGCGAGTACCGCCTTCAACCCGCAAGCGAATGCAACGCAGGCCCGCACGATGGAGCATTTCCGAAGGCTCGGCTTTGCCGACGAAGTGCGCGCGCTCGGCATGCCGTCGGACTATCCGACGGACGTCGCCTATTTCACCCGGTTTGCAAAATACGAACTGACGCGATTCCAGCTTCCGTCTGCGCGCGATGCTTACAACAGCGTCAAGTCCCTCTCGGGATCGTGGAGCGCGGCGGAACTGCCGCACCGCGTTTCGCAGAAATTCGTGGAAGCCGTTCTTCGCCGCCATGCCGAAGCATGCCCATCGGTTTCCGTGAATTACGGCTGGCGTCTCGCGTCGCTGCGCCAGAGCGGGCAGGGCGTCGAAGCGGTTGTTGAAAGGCTTGAGGATGGCGCAAGCCAGACGGTCGAAGCGCCGTTT
>Ga0180215_1001852_pt1 | contig 22320 bp, 17 predicted proteins | sample eDN3rd37CBELigBY_FD_128871 | JGI IMG/M metagenome (GOLD analysis project Ga0180215, IMG submission 128871) | Enriched backyard soil microbial communities from Emeryville, California, USA - eDNA 3rd pass 37_C BE-Lig BY (version 2) (version 2) | ecosystem: Environmental > Terrestrial > Soil >... | reverse complement strand
TGTGGATGGAGGAGCACCTCGGCACCCGCATCAACCAGAACCGGGTGCAGGAGGCGGTGGGCACCGGCGCCAAGGTGATCGCGGCGAACTGTCCCTTCTGCATCACCATGCTCGGCGACGGGGTGAACGAGCTGGGGATCGAGGGGGTCGAGGTGAAGGACATCGCCGAGATCGTCGCGTCCTCGCTGAAGCTCCCGGTGGTGAGCGGCGCTCCCGTCGCCAAGACCGACGAGCAGACCGGCTGAGGTCGCTCTGCAGCGCCGGCTGATGGCTCCCGGGAGAAGCGGGAGCCAGGCGTGCTCACCCGAGCGCCGCGACGATGGCGCCGATCGAGTCCCGCACCAGCTTCCGGGCGGCCTGAAGTTCGGCCGACGAGGCGGGGGCGTACCCCAGACAGAGGATCAGGTCGTCCTCGGGAGCGCTCGTGGCGCCGAGGGCTCCGTAGTCGATCGTCCGGGAGGCGGGCTCGCCGTGCTCGTCCCTCTCGAAGCGGCCGAAGATGGCGGCGTCCTCGGGCCGGTTCGGCGCCTCCTCCTTGAGGCGGAAGTGGCGCCGCGCAGCCTCCAGGGCGTCCGGCACCTCGATGATCTGATCGAGGTCCACAGGCCCGCCGGTCGCCGCCTCCAGGAGCTTCACCGTCCCGCGCACGAGCTCCACGTCGGTGATCACCAGGCCGTAGAGGTACCAGTCCGCGCAGGCGGCGCGGACCAGCCGCGCCTGGGGAGCGTTCAGCCAGAGGAAGGAGGGGCATTCGAAGCTGGCACAGGTGCTGGCGTTGTACGCCCCGCAGTCCCGCAGGTCGACGCCGCCCGTGACGAGGGGGTGCGCGAGGCAGCCCACCCGCTTCTCCTCCTCATCCAGAAAGCCGAGCAGCGGGCAGAGCTTCACCGGCGGAAAGAGCGGATCCTTGTCCCAGCGGCGCAGGGACCGAGCGGCTCCCCGGTATGCCTCCGCCTCCTTCGGCAAGGGGCGGATCGTCTCGGTGCGCCGCCGGAGCGATCGGGTCAGCGCTGCGCGGCTGTGGTCGCGAAAATTGTAGAGCCCGCAGCACGCGCCGCAGGAAGCGCCTCCGCCCGGTTGGCAGAGATGGAATGGAAGGGCCACTGGGACCTCTCGACGAGCGCTCTTGAATGGTGCCGAAGGAAGATCGAGCCGACCGGGATCAGCTCTCGATCCCTTCGGCCCAGAGCCCCTTGCAAGCTGGGCAGAGGCTCCCGGAGCGGCGCTCCAGCTCCTCCACGATCCGCGGCACGCACATGGCGCAGCGGCTGTCGTCGCAGTCGCGCAGGCCCATGGCCAGCCCAGCAGCCCAGAGGGAGACCGCGGTCACCCGCCTCGCCAGCCTCTCGTCGTCCGCGGTGCGCAGCCGCACCATCCCCAGCGCGGCGGAGCGCAGGTGGCTGTCGCCGTCGCCGTAGACGAACTCCGTCTCGGGATCGAAGAGATCGAGGGGGCCGATCGCCAGGACGTAGTCACGCCCAGGAGGCAGGTGGCTCTGCCCGAGCTTCCGAAGGATCGAGGCAGCATGATACTGGCTGCGCCCCGGATTGAAGGCGTAACCGGGATCCGCCAGGGGGTTGTCGATTCGCACCTCGAGCTCAAAGGCATTTCGTGCACCAGCGGCCACGGTCTCCAGCAAGTTCCGCGACACATCACCGAGAGCTACGATGCTGAGCGTCTTCGCCATCCGATTCATTCCTCCGCCGAGCGCGGGTGGCTGCCGAAGCAGCGCCGCCCTCGAATCAACCTCGCTGAAGCCCCCGGGAAGAGATGGTTGGTTGCGGCGGATGGATTCGAACCATCATTAAGAGATTCAAAGTCTCTTGTCCTGCCCTTAGACGACGCCGCAATCATCGCGCCTTCCCCAGCGGCTCTGGCTGCGGAGGCGTAGCTTCACCCGTTCTCTCCTCCAACGCAACCCCCCAGAGTCCGTGGAAACCTACTGCGCGGCGCATCTACTGCGTTGGGTCTGCGCGCCGAGGCTCACGTGCTGAAGCACGCTCCGCTTCGGTGCTCGGTCCGCCTTGCGCTCCGCGCACCCAGCTTTTCGTCTTCGCCTCACGGCGAGGGACATGCTCGCCACGGTTTCTGCGGACTCTGGATTCTCTTTATTTGGATTGAGAGGGATTCTTCTTGGGGGAAACGCTGCGTCGCCCCTCGGATCTCGGGAGCGACGCTGGGTTGGCAGGTCAGGGAGGAGGCGTCCTCCCTGACGGATTCGAGGAAGGGGATCGGGGTTAGACGTCGAGGTTCTTAACGTCCAGGGCGTTCTTTTCGATGAAGTCGCGGCGGGGTTCGACCGCGTCGCCCATGAGGACGGTGAAGATCTGATCGGCCTCGATGGCGTCCTCGACCCGCACCTGCAGAAGGGTCCGGGTGGCGGGGTTCATCGTCGTCTCCCAGAGCTGCTCGGGGTTCATCTCGCCCAGCCCCTTGTAGCGCTGGATCGTGTGGCCCTTCGACGCGTCCTTGGTGATGCGCTCCAGCAGGCCGTGCACGGTCTGCACCTCGATCTCGGTGCTCGAGTCGGTGGTCATCCGGTAGGGGCCCGGCCCCAGCGCCGCGAAGGAAGCGCTCCTTCGCTTGAGCTCCTGGAACTCGGCAGAGGAGAGATAGCTGTAGTCGATCACGGTCTCGCGGTGGGTGCCCAGGGAGCTGCTCCGCACCACCACCCGCTTGCAGCCGTGCTCTGCGTCGTCGGAGAGGAGGACCGTCACCGGCAACGCCTCCGGATGGCAGCGCTCCAGCCATGTCTCCATTTTCTGGAGCTCGCTGTCGAGGCGCTCTCGATCCGAGAGCGCCGCCAGATCCAGGGTGGTCCCCTGCACCAGCGCGTCCACGACCCTCCCGTCCCTGCGGTGGTTCACCTTCGCGAGGAACTCGTCGTAGTCGAGGATCCGCTCGGCGATCTCCTTGAGGGGCTCGCCGGTGAGGACGCCGTCCGGCGTCTGCACCTTCGTGAAGCCCACCCCGATGTCGAGGAGGAACTCGTCCAGCGCGTGCTGATCTTTGAGGTAGGTCTCCTTCTTCCCCTTGGCGATGCGGAAGAGCGGCGGCTGCGCGATGTAGATGTAGCCGCGCTCCACCAGCTCCGGGAGCTGCCGATAGAAGAAGGTGAGCAGGAGGGTGCGGATATGCGAACCGTCGACGTCGGCGTCGGTCATCAGGATGATGCTGTGGTAGCGCGCCTTGTCGGGGTTGTAGTCCTCCCTGCCGATCCCGGTGCCGAGGGCGGTGATGATCACCCCGATCTCCTGCGAAGAGATCATCCGGTCGAAGCGCGCCTTCTCCACGTTCAGGATCTTGCCGCGCAGGGGGAGGATCGCCTGGGTGCGACGGTCGCGACCCTGCTTGGCCGAGCCCCCTGCGGAGTCACCCTCGACGATGTAGATCTCGCTCTTGGCGGGATCGCGCTCCTGGCAGTCCGCGAGCTTCCCCGGCAGCGAGGCGCTGTCGAGGGCGCCCTTGCGGCGCACGGTCTCTCGGGCCTTGCGGGCCGCATAGCGCGCACGGGCGGCGTCGCCGACCTTGGTGGCGATCCGCTTGGCCACCATCGGGTTCTCGTCCAGGAACTGTCCGAGCTTGTCGTTGACCACAGACTCCACAGAACCTTTCACCTCGGGGTTGATCAGCTTGCCCTTGGTCTGTGAGTCGAACTGTGGGTTCGGCAGCTTGACGCTGATCACCGCGGTGAGTCCCTCGCGGGCGTCCTCCCCGCTCGGGCTCTCCTTCAGATCCTTCCACAGGTTGTTCTTGGTGGCGTAGGAGTTGATCGTCCGGGTGAGCGCGCCCCGCAGCCCCACCAGGTGAGAGCCGCCGTCGCGGGTGTTGATGTTGTTTGCGAAGGTGAAGATCAGCTCGTCGTAGCTGTCGTTGTATTGCAGCGCCACCTCGACGTTGAGCTTCTTTCCTTCGACCTCCACCTCGCTGACGATGTGGACCGGCTTCTCGAAGAGCACCGTCTTGTTTCGATTCAGGTGCTCCACGAACGACGCGATGCCGCCGTCGTACTTGAAGTCGTGGGCCTTGCCGGTGCGCTCGTCGGTGAGGGTGATCCGCAGGCCCGCGTTGAGGAACGCCATCTCCCGCAGACGCTGGGTCAGGGTCTCGAAGCTGTAGACCCGGTCGCCGAAGATCTCCGGATCCGGCTTGAAGCGGATCTTGGTGCCGGTGCGCTCGGTCTCACCCACCACGTCCAGGCCCGAGGTCGGGAGTCCTCTGGCGTAGGTCTGGTGGTGGACCTTGCCGCCCCTGGCGATCTCGAGATCCAGGTACTCCGCCAGCGCGTTCACGCAGGAGACACCCACACCGTGGAGGCCACCGGAGACCTTGTAGGAGTTGTTATCGAATTTTCCGCCTGCGTGAAGAACCGTGAGCACCACCTCGGGGGTGGGTCGATTCTCGGTGGGATGCATGGCGGTGGGGATCCCTCTGCCGTCGTCCGCGACCGTGATCGAGTTGTCCAGGTGGATCGTGATGTCGATGTGGCTGCAGTGTCCGGCAAGGGCCTCGTCGATCGAGTTGTCGACCACCTCCCAGACCAGGTGGTGCATCCCGGTCTCGTCCGGCGGGCCGATGTACATACCCGGCCGCTTGCGCACCGCCTCGAGGCCTTCGAGGACCTGAATCGACGCCGCGGAGTACTCGTCCATATCGACGCCAGGCACCGTCGGATCGGTGCTGGGGAGAGTTGCTGCTGGTTCGTTCGTTGCGTCGGCCAATCGAGTCCTCGATCTCTAGGATTTTATTGGGAAATCCCGCTGGCAGGGCGCCCCTCGGGCGGTCGTTCCCTATACCACGTGGAGCCCTCCTCCACAAGCAGCTATACAACGCGGAACGGCCTGATTTTCTTTCGTTTTCAGGCTGTTTCGGGACCCGCGCCCGCCAGCAGCCGGAACCGCCCCTGCTCCACCTCGAAGAAGCGGGCGTCGGGCCCAGCCGCGGCCTCCAGCGCGGCAGGCTCCGTCGTGGTCAGGACCACCTGCCCGTCGAGCTGGGAGAGGTAGGCCATGAGCTGCTGGTTGCGCTCCCGATCCAGCTCCGACGACACGTCGTCCAGGAGGAGCAGCGGCTGGTAGCCGTGGCTCTCGCGGAGGTTCTCGATCTCGGCGATCTTCAGGGCCAGGACGATCGCCCGCTGCTGCCCCTGGGATGCGTAGGTGCGAGCGGGCCTGCCCCCCAGCTGGATCCCCAGGCTGTCCACGTGGGGACCGACGCTGGTATAGCCGCGGCGCCTGTCGTTCGCCATCCGCCGGACCAGCTCCTCCTGCAGCCGCTCGCTCACCGAGGCTTCGTCCTGGTCGAGCTCGACGCCCCGGGAGCGGTAGCCGATCTTCCCCTCGAGGGCCCCTGCGCTGAGGCGCGCCAGCACCTCGGTGAAGCGCGGGCCGAGCTCCTCCACCAGCGCCCTCCGGCGCACGATCAACCTCGCCCCGAGCCTCGCCGCCGGCCCGTCGAAGGCCTCGATCATCGCGTCGTCTGCCCCTTCGCGCAGGAGCCGGTTTCGGGCCCGGAGGGCGCGGGCATACTCGCGGCTCTCCCCCAGGTAGGCGGGGTAGCGGTTGAAGACCGCGCGATCGAGGTAGCGCCGCCGCCCCTCCGGCCCTCCCTTGACCAGGGCGAGATCGTCCGGCGTGAAGGCCACCACCGAGACCCCGCCGAAGTACTCGTCGAGGTCCCGGACCTTCTTCGTGTCCACGAAGGCCTGGCGGGCCCCTGCCTCGATGGTGACGCCGAAGAGGCGGGTGGTGGCCCCGAGGCGAAACTCTCCCTCCACCTGCGTGGTCTTGGCGCCGAAGCGCTGGAGCTCCGCGAAGCGGGAGGTCCGCAGGGGCTTCAGGGTCGCGAGGAGGTAGATCGCCTCGAGGAGGTTGGTCTTGCCGTGGCCGTTCGGGCCCACGATCACCGTGGCCCTCGGACCGAGCTCGAGATCCGCCTCCTCGATGTTGCGAAAGTCCGAAAGGCGCAGGCGGAGGAGGCGCATCTGAACGCCTGCCTGCCTAGATCCGGACCGGCATCACCACCGCGGTGTAGCCCTTGTCCCCTGCAGGATGGATCACGCCTGGCGAGAGATCGTCGGTGAGCTCGAGGACCACCTCGTCCGACGAGAGCGCGGTGAGGACGTCGATCAGGTAGCGGGAGTTGAAGCCGATCTGCAGGGTGGGCCCCGCCCCTTCGAGCGGGAGCTCCTCGTTCGCCTCGCCCAGATCCGGGTTCTGGCTGGAGACCCGCAGCACCGCCTCGCCGATCTCCAGCTTGACGGTGCGGGCCTGCTCCGTGGAGAGGAGCGAGACGCGCTTGAGGGTCTCGAGAAAGCGCAGCCTGCCCACGTGGATCGAGCGGCCCGCCTCCTTGGGGATCACCTGGCCGTACTCGGGGAACTGCCCGTTCACGAGCTGCATCACCATGCTCAGCCCGGGCCTGCGCAGGACGCAGGAGTTCTCGACGAAGCCGAGCTCCGCCTCGTCCCCTGCCTCCGAGAGGAGGCGCTTGAGCTCCTGGACGCCCTTGCGCGGGATGATCACGCCGCGGGACAGGGCGAAGTCCCCCTCCACCTCGCGCTCCACCATGGAGAGGCGGTGGCCATCGGTGGCGACCATGCGAAGGGCGCCGCCCTGGACCGGCTCGAAGAAGACGCCGTTGAGGTTGAAGCGGGTCTCGTCGGTGGAGACCGCGAAGGAGGCGAGGTCGATCATCTCGACGAGCCGCTTCGGGTTCACCTTCACGAAGGGGACCTTCGCGAGCTGCGGCAGGCTGGGGAAGTCCTCGGCCGAGCTGCCGACCATGCGGAACTGGGCGGCTCCGCAGCGGATCTCCACGTAGTTGTTCTGCCCCTGCTTCAGGGTCATCGTCGGCTCGGGGAGCATCTTGACGATGTCGTAGAGGCGCCTGGCGGAGATGGTGAGGCTGCCCGGGGTCTGCACCTCGGCAGGGTGAACGCTGATCACCCCGATCTCGAGGTCGAAGGCCTTGACCGTGAGCGTCCCGTTGGCTGCCTCCAGGAGGACGTTCGAGAGCATGGGCTGGGTGGCCCGCTTCTCCACAATCCCCTGGGCACGATAGAGCGCTCGACTCAGCTCCTCGACCGCGATCTGCAACTCCATCGAAACCTCCGAAAGCTGCCTTCTATTAAAGGCGATGATGAGATCAGAAAAATGGGACTGGATCGTAGCAGATCGTAGGGGGCTGTGGAGATGTGAACATTGGTCGAGCCCCGCGGAATCCTTCCCGGATTCCTTCGACCTCCGGTGGGCGTGTCTGCGGATCCCAGGGATGGCGGCTGTGTAGCACCGGCTCTTCCGAGGTGTCAACGCGAGATGGCCGCAGCTTTTCCTACAGTTCCCACATCCGGATCCGAAGGGATCGCACAGGCGTTTCGAACACTTTTGGTTCGCGGAACGATTACATGAATCGCAGGGGCTGCGGAGATTCGGGGGGGAGTTATCCACAGTGGAGGCGAAAGAATCGAGAGGGGTGCCGGATCTCTCCACAGCGCGAAAGGGAGCGGACGGATCGAGATTCTTCCCAAAAATCAGCAGCTTCCGAGAGCGCGCAGCAAGTGCGCGCCCTGGATGGCGCGGATCCGTGGTGGATGAATTCACATCCCTGTGGAAAGTGGGGTCGGGGCGGATCCGATCACGGCCAAAACAGGATCGAGGCCTGGGCGATGGCGGAAACCCGCTCCCTCGTGATCTCGGTCAGGGGCCGCTGATCTGCCGCTCGAGCTCTTCGAGCTCCTTGGTGTAGGCGGCGTTGTTCGTCCGCCTGGCGGCGACCCGCTCCACCGCAGCCATCACCGTGGTGTGGTGCTTGTCTCCGAAGGCTGCACCGATGTGGGGGAAGGAGGAGCTCAGGAGCTTTCGGGAGAAGTACATCGCCACCGACCGCGCGTTGGCGATGGGTCGGGTGCGGTTGGGCCCGCGCAGATCCTCGGCGGTCATGTTGTAGTAGCGGGCGACCACCTTCTGGATCTGCTCGATGGAGATCGACTGCCGCTGGGGCAGCATGTCGCGCAGCACCTCCTCCGCGTAGTCGACGGAGAGGGCGCGGCCCGTGAGGGTGGCGTGGGCCGCCAGGCGGGTGAGGGCGCCCTCCAGATCACGGACGCTGCGGGTGACCTTCGAGGCGACGAACTGGGCCACGTCGTCGGGGAGGTAGACCCGCTCCTGCTCCGCCTTGCGCTTGATGATCGCGATCCGGACCTCGAAGGGAGGCTCGAAGACGTCGGCGGTGAGGCCGGACGTGAAGCGGGTGCGCAGCCGCTGCTCGATGTTCGGGAGCTCGTTCGGATGGATGTCCGAGGTGAGGACGATCGCCTTTCCGAGATCCTTCAGGTCGTTGAAGGTGTGGAAGAACTCGTTCTGGGTCTCCACCGCCTTCTTGAGGATCTGGATGTCGTCCATCATCAGCACGTCCACGCCTTCGCGGAACATGCGGCGGAACTCCTCCATCTGCCCCTTCTTCACGAGGACCACGAACTCGTTCAGGAAGCGCTCGGCGGAGGTGTAGACCACGCGGATGGTCGGATCCCGCTCGAGGATCCGGTTTCCGATGGCGTGGAGGAGGTGGGTCTTGCCCAGCCCCGTGCCCCCATAGATGAAGAGGGGGTTGTACTGGGTGCCCGGACTCTCGGCCACCGCCGCCGCAGCCGCAGCTGCGAGCTGGTTGGAGGGACCGACCACGAAGTTCTCGAAGGTGAAGCGCTCGTTCAGCTTCGGCCCTGGCGCACGCGGCGCCACCTGGCCCACCACCACCTCATCCGAAGGCGTAGCGGCGGCGGAAGGATCCGGCTCGGGGGGACGGGCGCCGAGCTGGCGGCTCTCGTCGAGGACGTACTCGATCTCGATCGGCTCACCGGCCACCGAGTGGACCGCCTTCTTGACCAGATCTCCATAGTGTTGGGAGATCCAATCGCGCGTGAAAAGACTAGGTACTCCCAGTGTGAGCTTATTCTCGGTGCGGCCGAGCTGGGTCAGCTGGCTGATCCAATGCTCGTACGGATAGTTCGCCATCGAATGGCGAAGCTTGGCCAGGGCTAGATCCCACACGGGTGTTCCTTCGGCGTCCAAGATTTAAGCTCCCTCCTGCTCGGCCATCGCTCGTCCGACCGCTGACGGTCCTCGTTCCGGATCATCGACCTCGTCCCCCCGAGGACCTCCCCTCCCGGAGACGAAGGCAGGTAGCCGCCCGCACCGAGACGCCTGCGTGATCACGCGCACCGAGCGATCGATTTGCGATGAACCATCCAGGGAGAGACTCGTTGCTGGCAGCAGGAAGCGAAGCGACTGATCGCCTGATCGAAAGGTTACCCAGATGGCATAGCCAGATCGAAAGTGGCCCGTCAACGGCTTCGCCCGAACCTGCCGAAACCACGAGGGATCAAAATCCGGCCCCGCTCGATCGCGACGGAAAAGTTTCGCCGAGGGCCGACGATCCGACACCATCGGATCGCCGGACGCTGTCGACTTCTCGATCTCGATCCATCTTGAACGAAAGAAGGGAGGGAGCGGCGAGGCGATCGATCGGGGCGGCGGGGTGGGTCGCAGGGTCGCGGATCGAGAGAGGAGGAGGATCGAAGCCGGCGCACTTCTCTCGCGAGAGTTGGGCGCCCGCGGAGGCGCCGGGCGGCCTCTCGCCCCGCCTCGGTCGCAGGGCTGCGGGGCCAGCTGACGGCTGGACGGCGAGTGGCCGCGGGCAGCCATTCTGCGCTTCGCGAGCTTTGCCCTTGACAGAGTGCTGTCAGATGCGCTTGATCCCACGCTTTCGCCGCCCATCCGTCGACGTACCGGCGACAGGAACGTGGCCGTACGAGGTGTTGTCGTGAAGCGTACCTATCAGCCCAAGAAGATTCGTCGGAACCGCACCCATGGCTTCCGGAAGCGCATTGCCACCAAGGCGGGGCGCGAAGTGCTCAAGCGGCGGCGTGCCAAGGGCCGCAAGCGGCTCACCACGTCCGCACCCAAGAAGTAAGCGATTCACGGCACCATCATGCCGGAATCGACCTGCGGCGCGGAGGGGGAGGGCTTCCCGAAGAGCATGCGGCTCCGGGAGCGCCGGCAGTTTCTCCGGGCCCGGGTACGTGGTCGGAAGGTTCAGACGTCTCATCTGATCGCCCTCGCGATGCCGGGGATCCCCGATCAGCGGCGCCTCGGGATCACCGTCTCCGCAAAGGTCGGAAACTCGGTCGAGCGCAACCAGGTCAAGCGCTGGATCCGGGAAATCTTTCGGAAGGAGTGCAAGCTGGTGCCCCCAGGGACGGATCTGGTAGTGATCGCCCGCACCGGGGCCCCCGCCCTTGGATGGGAGGCCTTGCGGGCGGAGTTCCTCGAGGTCTGCGCGAAGCTGGCGCGTCCCGTCCCTCACGGCAGGCAGGGGGCGGGTGGATCCCATCCGTCCTCCGGGCGCCCGTCGCGGCAGCGTAGCGCCCCACCCCGCTCCGCCGAAGGGGCCTCCGACCCGCGCCCCTCCCGGCAGGGATCTCGGCAGGGATCGAGGAGGCCCCGCTCATGATCGGTCGCTTCCTCGTCGGCGTCCTCACTGCGCCGATCCGCGTCTACCGGAAGGCGATCTCTCCTCTCCTGCCAGCCTCTTGCCGGTTCTACCCCAGCTGCTCGGCGTACGCGCTCGAGGCGCTGGAGACCCATGGCCCCCTGCGGGGGCTCTGGTTCACCTTTCTCAGGCTCTGCCGCTGCCACCCCTTTCACCAGGGCGGCGTCGATCCGGTGCCTGCTCCCCATTGCTCGGGCGGGAGGCTGGGTCGGAGAGCCGGCTGAGCCCGGCGACGATCCGGCCTTCGCGCAACGGTTTCGCGAGGGTTCGAAGAAGTGGATAGCAACGCGCGCCTGATCCTGACGATCAGCATCTCGATCGCCGTCTTTCTCGGCTTCCAATGGCTCGGCATGGCCCTGGGCCTGCACCCGACCCCAACGGAGCCGGAAGCCCAGCAGGTGGGCCAGCTTCCTCCCGAGGGAGGCGCTGCCCCCGCTCCCGGCGCTGCTGCACCCGGGGATCTCCCCGCCGCGCCCGGCAGCCCCGCACCGCAGCAGCGCGCTGCCGCTCCGGAGCGGACCGTGACCCTCCGCAGCGACGAGCTCGACCTCGGCTTCTCGAGCCACGGCGCCGGGTTGGTCCGGGCGATTCTCCTCGGGCCCAAGGGCCAGCGGCAGGGGGGCAAGGACGCGCCCCAGGTCGATCTCACCGAGGGCCTCACCCCGGAAGATCCCGTGCTCTTCGAGCTTCGGCTCGGCGAGAACTTCCCCGAGACCACCGGCGTGCGCGCACCCTGCACCCTCGGTGCCCACGACGATCGCTCGGTCGCCTTCGTCTGCAGGGAGGCGGGGCTCACCATCGAGAAGCGCTTCACCCTGTCCGGCGCGCGCAACCTCGACCTCGATCTGGACGTGCGCAACGAAGGTCCGGCGCCTGTGGGCGGCGCCCTCTCGCTTGTGGTGCCCGCCCGGATCGATCCCTCTCGGCAGTCGTCCGGCGGTGGATGCGGCGGCTTCGGCGGCTCTCCCCCCCAGCCGACCCAGGCCATCTGCCGCCACGGTGACGGCAAGATCGCCCGCCTCATGCCGGGCGACGACGAGTCCCTGCTCCAGCCCCCCGGCGCCGCCTCCTTCGCGGGCTTCGAGGAGCGGTACTTCCTTGCGGTTGCGGTCCCCTTCCAGCCGTCCACCTGCGAGCTCACCAGCCCCAACCCCGATCTGCTGATCAGCTACCTGAAGGCGAACACCGGGAGCCTCGCTCCTGGGGCTTCGGTGAAGCTCCGTTACCAGCTCGTGGTCGGGCAGAAGGACATGGACTTCCTGGAGGCGTCCAGCGCCCAGATCGCCAGCCAGAACGTGGTGGCGAATCCGCGGCTGGACGAGACCGTGGACCTGGGTTTCTGGGCGGTGATCGCCCGGATCCTCCTCTGGCTCCTGCGGATCTTCCACCTGGTGATCCCGAACTGGGGCGTCGCCATCATCCTCCTCACGGTCACCGTGAAGGTCGTCACCCTCCCCCTGGCCTGGAAGTCGATGAAGTCCATGGAGGAGATGAGGAAGCTCGCCCCCGAGATCGCGGAGCTGAAGAAGCGCTACGGCGACGATCGGGAGAAGCTCAACCTCGAGACGATGAAGCTCTACCAGCAGCACAAGGTGAACCCGCTCGGCGGCTGCCTGCCCATGCTGATCCAGATGCCGATCTGGCTGGCGCTCTACACCACGCTGCAGACCTCGGTGGAGCTCTACAACGAGCCCTTCATCTCGGGCTGGATCGGGGATCTCACCTCCAAGGATCCCTACTACATCCTCCCGCTGGTCATGGGCGCGACCATGTTTATGACCCAGAAGATGCAGCCGATGCAGATGGACGCGACGCAGGCGAAGATCATGCTCTACTTCATGCCGATCTTCTTCACCGCGATCATGCTGCAGCTCCCTGCTGGGCTCACCCTCTACATCTTCGTGAACAACATCCTCTCCATCGGCCAGCAGATGCTCCTCCGTCGTCAGATGGGGCTGCCCATGATCGGCGCGCCCCAGCCCTTGCCCGCTGGGCAGACCACGATCGAGGTGAAGGGTGGTGGCAAGGGGAAGAAGCAGCGCTGAGGAGCGGCAGATGACGGACGTACGATCGAGCCAGGACGAGCTTTCAGACGAGGCGGAAGAGAAGGAGGCCCTCGCCTCCCCTGCCCCCGCTGCATCCGCGGAAGAGGCAGGAGCCACCGCGGAGGCCGAGCCTTCCGTCCCGCTGGAGGAGCGGGTCCGGCACGCAGTCGAAGGGCTCTTCCAGCGGCTGGGGGCGGAGCTGGAGGTCGAGGTGCGGGAGACAGAGGAGACCGTCGACTGCCTGCTTCGCTTCGGGCAGAAGGACGCGGTCCTCGACGTGCTGCCGCGGGAAGAGCTCCTCGATTCGGCGCAGTACGTCCTGCAGCGCATGGTCTATCGGGACGCGGACGCCGGAAAGCGCGTGACGTTGGAGGTCGGAAGCGCCGCGGTCGAGGCCGATCCCGCGATGGAGGAGATGGCCCGGCGCCTGGCCGCCGCTGTTCAGAGAATGAATCGGAGCGTCACGATCGTTCCCATTCACGCGAGGGATCGAAAAGCGATCCACCAGGCCCTCGCCGACGAGGCGTCCATCGCCACCCGCAGTGAGGGCGAGGGGCTGCTCCGTCGCCTCGTGATCGAAAAGAAGTAGGACGGGCAGCGGGAAGCAGTCGGCGCCCTCCACCACCACGACACCTCAACCCCCGGAGAACGACGAAGAATGGCAACGAAGAAGAGAGACCCGCTCTTTGGAGCCGCCGTGCTCAAGCTTTCATTCAAGCTGCAGGGGGAGGACGCCGCGCCCGGGTTCAACTTCGTCTACGAGGGGGTCCTTCGGGACCTCGGTCTCACAGACGAACAGGTCGTGGAGTACCTGGAGCAGCACCGAGCCGAGGTCGAGGCCGCCGTGAGGGGCAAGACGAGCTGATCCCGCCCTGCCCCTCCCCTGATCTGCGGCTTGGAGGAGCAGGAGCGCGTCGGAGTGAGGGCCAGCCGCGTGAAGTGGGTCAGGACCCGCCGGATCCGGGTACAAAAGCGCCAGAATAGGTGACGAATCCACTTGCATTCCGCAACGAGTTGTGGCTCCGGCATTCCTGCGTGATAGGACCTATCACTTATCCGAGGTTCCAGCCGAGGGAGGCACCGCTCCCTTGCCCGCGAGGCTGGAAGTGAGCTGCCAGAACGCCTACAAATCGCATTCATGGAATCTGGTGGATGTCAAGGGAAAACATACATAGAGTGTCCCAACAATCCTCAGTGGCCCTGTGAATAACATCTGAATTTCCATTTTTGGCGTTGGATGCTCCTCACGTCTCCTCTGAGGCACGAATCCGGGAGCGGCTGCCATCCCCTGCCCAGGCCATCGATCGTCGATCCTGGGTCATTCTGGGAGGCCATATATTTTCACATATTGTAGGTTCAAAGCGCTGATTGGCTATTGACATTGCACAAGGATTCCGGGCGTCTGTATCGCGACAGAGTTGCGTCTGTGGTCTAGGGAGGAATTTCCTTGTAATTCGTGCCGCATTGTGATCCGGGAGGTGGCGGGCGCGACGATGTCGGTCGGAATTGTTCCAAAATGGATCATAGATCCTGCCAGTGTTGTCCATCTGCGTTGTGAATAAGCTGTGGCGAATGCGAGAAGATTCCGATTCTCCTGTAAATCCCGTAACTTATGTGGAGTCTTGATTGAGCCAGGCTGTGGAGAGCGCCCTGCGGGCGGTGGTTGATGTCGCAAAGACGAGCTTCGGCGTCGAGCTGTCCGCGGGCTCGGTATCGCAGCTCACTCGCTTCACCGAGGAGCTCCTCAAGTGGAACGCGAGGATTAACCTCACGGCCATCACCGAGCCGGGGCAGGTCGCCGAGCTCCACATCCTGGATTCACTCGCGATCGCCCCGCACCTGGGCCCGGGCGCTCGCCTCCTCGACGTCGGAACGGGAGGCGGGTTTCCCGGAGTCCCCATCGCCATCGCCCGGCCCGATGTCCGGGTGACCTTGGTGGATCGGACCGAGAAGAAGATCCTCTTCCTCAAGACCACCCTGGCGAGACTCGGGATCTCCAACGCCATCGCGATCCACCACCGCGCCGAGGAGGGCGCGCCGGCGGAGGTCCTCGGCTCCCACGACGTGGTGGTCTCGAGGGCGCTGACCGCCCCCGAGACCTGGTTCCCCTTGGCGCGAACCTTCGCGGCAGAAGGGGGGAGGGTGATCGCCATGCTCGGCTCTCAGCAGCCCAGCCTCGGGGAGCTCGAGTCGCTGCGCTCCAAGCCGGGCGAGGAGGTTCGCCTTCTCCGCTACGGGCTGCCTGGCGGTGCAGAGCGGGCCCTCGCGATCCTCGAGCTCGCCGGCGAGTCGTCGTCCTCTCCCGACCGCTGAGCCAGCCCCGTGCCCAGGGGCGTGGGCAACTCGCCGATTCTCTCAAAGCTCTTGCGGGCGCGTGGTCCCTTCCCAGGGGGGATCGGGGAGCTCGCCGATTGGTCTCAAGGCTCTTCGGCCCGTCTGGCCCGTGCCCGGGGGCCATGGGGAACTCGCCGAATTTCTCAGAGTTCTTCGCCCGCCTGGCCATTGCCCGGGGCGGCAGTGGGCTCTGGTGCATGAGCCTGGTGCGGGGCAAAACTGCTTCTCGTCCTCTCTGGATTGCCGGCCCTTGTCGAGGCTCCGAGCTGCTTCCCCGCCTGCAGACGAGTTTGAAGCCGATGCCGAGCAGGAACGGTCGCGCCCGACTGATCGGGTCGTGAAGGCTCCGGAGTCCAGTCCAGGGTGGCCGGTCGGGACGTCACCAGCGATCAGGTCGGAGCTAGGCGCGAGGCCACGGCAGGGTGGGTGAGTCGCTAGTCCGCGAGCGGTCTTCCAGCGTCATGAGTTCGAGGGCATCTCGTACCCCCTGCCGCACATTCAGCTGAAAGGGCCCCCTAGATTCCGGCTTCTCAGAGCAAATGAGTCTGCTGGGCCAGCTCTTGGGGATTCTCAAGCCTCTCGGACTGGCGGCCCGACCTTGCCATTCCCGCGAACGCGGGACGCCAGTCCGCCCACGCCGGTCGAGCATTCCTGGTCTCGGTCTCCGCTGGGATGACCACGCAATCGCCATCAGGGGGAGGTCCGGAGACGCTCGAAACGATTTGGGTGAAGGCGACCTCGCGGGACGGGAAGGCGCTTCTGTCGGCTGCTAGATCCCGCGAACGACGCTTGCGCTTGCTCCCTTGGCTTCCCTTCTGGAGCTCGCTACGGTCGGCAGCTAGATCCCGCGAACGACGCCTGCGATTGCTCCCTTGGCATCCCTTCGGGATCGCGCTTCGGCCGGCAGCGAGATCCCGCGAACGGCGCTTGCGCTTGCTCCCTTGGCTTCCCTTGGGGAGCGCGCTTCGGTCGGCAGCTGGATCCCGCGGACGGCGCTTGTTCTTGCTCCCTTGCCGTCGCATCGGGAGCGCGCGTGAAGGATCCACCAACTTCTGGTCGTTCGGGGACTCCTGCAGGCGTCGTTCTGTCTGCCAGGAGGAGCCAAGGGGATGAACCGCGTGAGGGCAGGACGCGGTCGCAGGCGGTTGGAGCGACTAGGGGATGGACTGGAAGCCCCTGGGACATTCGAGAACGGATTCCATCCGCTGGATGGCGTTGGAGCGGGTCGAGGAAGGGCTCCTCGAGCGGTGGGAGCAGCGCTGAGCCGGGACGCGGTGCAGGAGGTCCAGTTCTCCCTTTCCCTTGGCGCCAGCTGGTACTCCCGGGAAGACGGCGAGGTTCGCGTCACGGAGGCCCGGAGGAACGCTTGCGGATTCACGCCGCGTGGAAGCAAGGAATGGGCGAGGTTGCTTGCGCTCAGGCTTGGGCTGGATTGGCTCCCGCCGGGTGAAGTGGAGGCTCGCGCCTCCTGGGTCCCGAGAGTGGCAGTTTGAGGTCTCAATGGCTTCACCGACTTGGAACGGCTCGAAACTCGGGGTGTTCCACGTGGAACGTTGGTCAGTGAGCTCGTTCCTTTTGAGGACTCGAGGACTGTGGGCGAGGGGCTCGTCGACTGGAGCGGCGGCGCTATCGGATCTGGACGGGGTTGGTCCAGATCGCCTCCTCGCTCGACCCAACACCGCACCTCCGAGGAAGTGGGGCAAGGGTGGGGAGAACGCGGGCCTGAACCTGGTCAGAACTGGACCGCGTCCTTTCGAGAGCGAGACGAGGACTGTGCCCCTGGCATGCTCAGTACTCTTCCGACAACAATCGGTTGGCGGTTTCCGGGGCGATGCCCCGTCCTTCTCGGATTGGGGACCACCGGGCCGCCCGCCGAGTCCGGGGACACTGGAGGGCGCTCGAAAGATGCGCGATTCGCTGGCAGTCTGGGCTCGCTCAGGAGCGCCTTGGGGAGGCGAGCGGAGTGGCTCGGCCAGGACCCGATGCTCTCACGTCGAGAACGAGGTGCCAGGCCCTGCAGAGCAAAGATGTGGGCGATCTGAGACGGGGTCGTCCGATAATGCCCAGTTCTTCCTCTTAGGACGGTTGATGCGGGGAGATGCAGTCCATGCCGGGTCGTTCCTAGGCCGTCCCTCGATCTCAAGCCCTGATCGTATCCGCCCTAAAGAGAACTTCTCGGAAACGCTGGGCGCCATCAGCGCTCCTGAGGGACCCTCTCTCACGCGGATAGTGGAGGGAGGGGAGCTGACGAGGAGCCGAGAAGCGAAGATCTGTTCCCACTGAGTCTCGACCCGCAATCGGTCCATCGCGGGCGATCACCTCCCGGGATCGGAATCGGCCCTGGATGTCTGATCGCGGAGAGAGGAGGGCGCCAACCTTCCTCAACCAGCAAAGGCGGGCGTTAGGGCTCAAGCGCTCCTGGATGGAGCTGCAGCTGCCGACCAGGGGATTGTGAACCAGGCGACCTAGAGCTTCGGCGCTCGAGCAGGGGTCGGCGGATCTCCTGGGGACCGCCCGAGAGCCGAGCGGTACCCGCCTGCGGTGCCACTCTCGCCTTCCGCCCCCGCTCCGCATCGTCCCTATCGACCTCGATGTTCCACGTGGAACGTCACCCCTCCGCCCCTCCCGACGTGCGCATCGCTTGATCGTTCGCGGGAAACATGACCCTATATGCGGTGTAGGGCACTCTGGCCTCGAAGCGAGGGGGCCAAACTGATTGCGAGAGTCGGCGAGCGCGTGGTAGCAAACAAGACCTGCCGATGCTGTTCAGAAGCGGTCCTGCCTACTGGGACTGTTTCCATTTCCACCGGGAACGGGGTGATCCGTGGCGCATATCCTTTCGATTTCCAATCAGAAGGGCGGGGTCGGGAAGACCACCACCGCGGTGAATCTGGCTGCTTCACTGGCCGCGGCGGAACGGCGCACCTTGCTGATCGACCTGGATCCCCAGGGAAACGCAGGTTCCGGCCTCGGGGTGGTTCGCGACGAGGTGGAGCTCTCGATCTACGATGCGCTCGTCGGGACCCGGACGATTGACGAGGTGATTCGTCCCACGGAGTTCGCCTACCTGGATCTGGCACCGGCGAGCCGGGACCTGGTGGGCGCTGAGATCGAGCTGGTCTCGGCAGATCGCCGCGAGTTTCGCCTCCGCGACGCCCTCGCAGGTGCCAGCGACTACGACTACATCATCATCGACTGCCCCCCCAGCCTGGGGCTGCTCACTCTGAACTCCCTCACCGCCTGCGACTCGGTCCTGATCCCGCTCCAATGCGAGTACTACGCGATGGAGGGACTCTCGGCCCTGATGTCGACGATCGAGCTGGTCCGGCAGGGGCTCAACCCGACGCTCGTCCTCGAGGGGATCCTCCTCACCATGTACGACAAGCGCACGAGCCTCGCCGCACAGGTCGCAAACGAGGTCCGCAGCTTCTTCGAGGACCAGGTCTTCCAAAGCGTGATCCCGCGGAACGTGCGGCTCTCCGAGAGCCCCAGCTTCGGGAAGCCGATCATCCTCTACGACATCGAGTCCTCCGGCGCGCAGGGCTACCTCGCCCTCGCGAAGGAGCTCCTCGAGCGAACTCCGCCGACCCCGCCGCTTCGAAGCGCCGTCGGCTGATTCGTCTCCATTTTCTCGTTGATGGTTTTGATACTTTCAGTGTTAGGGGCGTGTGATGGAAGTGGCGCGAGACAAGGGCAGCCGGCTGGGTAGAGGGTTCTCATCACTCCTGCCGAACGCCGCTCCCCCCGCTGCGGCGGGGTCTGCAACCAAGAGTGCTGCCGGCGTTCACACCATCGCGATCGAGGAGATCCTCCCGGACAAGACCCAGCCCCGGCGGCGCTTCGACGAAGCACGGATCGAAGAGCTGGCAGCGTCGATCCGGGCCAAGGGCGTGATCCAGCCGATCCTGGTCCGGCGGGACGGGGAACAGTTCCGGATCGTCGCCGGCGAGCGCCGGTGGCGCGCGTCGCAGCGCGCTGGCCTCAAGTTCGTTCCCGCTCTGGTCAAGGAGGTCACGGAGCGGCAGGCCTTCGAGCTCGCGCTGATCGAGAACATCCAGCGAGAAGATCTGAACGCGGTGGAGGAGGCGGAGGCATACCGCAGGCTGATCGAGGAGCACGGCCTGAGCCAGGAGGCCTGCGCGGAGCGGGTGGGGAAGGATCGCTCTTCGATCGCGAACTCCCTTCGGCTGCTGAAGCTCCCGGACGAGATCAAGGTGGCGCTCGCCGAAGGATCGTTGAACATGGGCCACGCCCGGGCGCTCCTCGGCTTGGGGGAGGATGGAGCGATCAAGCGCGCGGCGGACGACGTGATCGCGCGCAAGCTCTCCGTGCGGCAGACCGAGCAGCTCGTCCGCAAGCAGAAGAACGGCACGGCGAAACCGACCGCCGCCGCCGCGAAGCCCAAGGTCACCGCCCAGGTCCGCGCCATGGAAGAGAAGCTGCAGCGGGCGTTGGGGACCAAGGTCCACGTGGAGGACAAGGGCAAGGGCAAGGGCCAGATCGCCATCGAGTTCTTCAGCTACGAGGAGCTCGATCGGCTGCTCGGCATCCTCATGCCTTCGGATCGCTGAGCGATCCCTTCTCATCTTCGTCGCAGACCCCGCCCATGGTGAGGGCAGGCGAGGACTCGCCATTGGATGGTTGAGCGTTCCTTTCTCGCATGCTCTCGCGGACTGAAGGTGAGCCAAGAGGCGTGAGCCCGCCGCCGCGAATCGGGACCTCGAACAACCAGCTCTTCTCCAGTGGGGCCCCGTCCTTCCTGGGCTCCGAGGCTCGGACCTTTTCCCGCCTCCGCGGCGGTGGTCGGTGAACCCACGATCACCCACATGGCGGCGATGCCTTCCTTGCGATCACATCGGACTGACGCTAGCGTTCGCCGAGATCCCGATCCGGAACGACGAAGGAACGACTGATGGCAAGCCCGAGGCGTGATGAGTTTTCGAACCCTGGTGAGATCAACGCGGTGCTGGGCAAGGGCAGCGCGTTCGACGGAAAGCTCACCTTCGAGGGGACGGTCCGCATCGAGGGGAAGTTCAGCGGCGAAATCCACACCAAGGACACGCTGGTGATTGGGGAAGGTGCGGAGGTCTCCGCGGAGATCAGCGCCGGGGTCGTGATCGTCTCCGCCGGGACCGTGACCGGGAACATCCGGGCCAAGTCCCTCATCGAGCTGGAGAAGAACGCCACCGTCCGGGCGAACCTGGAGACGCCGGCGATCCGCATCGAGAAGGGTGTCGTCTTCATCGGCACGTGCAAGATGGAGGGCCTCGACGGCAAGAGCGCGCCGGCGCCGGCTGTGAGCCTCGCCTCGAAGTAGGCGCAAGCGGGCCGAACGCCTCGAGTAGACGGAAGACAGGCTGCACGCCTCGAACGGCTCGGCCCACGAGACCGGGCGCCGCACGCCGCGAGGTCCATAGTTCGCGAGACGAGGCGCAGAAACGAAACCGCCGCGGCCCACGCCACTCTCACTTCCCGGGACCGATGGATCCCGCGCGGCCTCCCGCGAAAGCCGACCGCCGCCTGCACGTCCCTTCGCTGCCCGTGTCCGACCGGGAGTCCACGGCAGGGCCCCGAACATCCTGTTCTGCACTCAGGTTTGCGAAGCGGCGAGCTGGCCCCTATAGCTGGGCCGAAGCCGCTCGGGTCGAGCCCATTGCGCGAAGAAAGCAGCGCCAGGACACGGTCCCGTTTCGCCCTCGGCGACGACTGGACCACGGGGACGCAAGCGCCCGAGTCGACGAGGTTTTTCCCCCGGCGCCGGTCAGGGATAGTCCTTGACCCCCCGGAGGCTCGCATGCTATTTGCCGCGTCCCTTTCCGGGCCGCTGTTGAAGAGACGACGAGTCGCCGGCGGTGACGGCGGCGAAACCCTGCCCTGGAGGCGTTCTTGATCCAGACATCGATCGCGCGGCGATATGCGCGCGCTCTATTTGAGGCTGCAGGCTCGGACATCGAGCGGGTGGGCGAGGAGCTTGGCGCGATCGCCGGCCTCGTCACCGAAGACTCGCCGCTCGGCCTGATCTTTCTGGATCCGACCGCCGACACCAAGGCCCGCCGCGAGCTGATCGAGACGATCATCGCCAAGGCCGGCCTCGGTCCGATGACCGGAAACCTCCTGCGCCTCCTCGACGATCGCAGCAGGCTCGGCGAGCTCCCCTCGATCGCCAGGGCCTTCACCGATCTCGTGGACACGAAGGTCGGCAGGCTCCGAGCCACCCTCACCTCCGCAGAGCCCCTCCCCACCGAGCTGCGGGATCGGCTCCAGGACGCCCTCGGCGCCGCGACCAGCCGCAAGGTGGAGGTCGAGACCGCGGTGGACCGCTCGCTCCTGGGCGGGGTTGTCGCCCAGGTTGGAAACTTCGTATACGACGGCAGCCTTCGCAGCCAGCTCGAGCGCCTCCGCCGCGAGCTGATCTCTCAGGCCTGACTTTCACATCTTCATGATTCGCCGGGCGGCGCGCGTGCGCACCCGGATGGAGAGAGACACCTATGGACATCCGAGCCGACGAGATCAGCCGGATCATCAAGCAGCAGATTCAGGAGTACGGCAAGACGGTGGAGGTCGCCGAGACCGGGACCATCCTCTCCGTCGGTGACGGCATCGCCCGGGCCTACGGCCTCGCAGGGGTGATGGCGAACGAGCTCGTGGATCTGCCGGGTGGCACCCGCGGCATGGTGCTCAACCTCGAAGAGGACAACGTCGGTATCGCGATCATGGGTGACTTCGCCCACATCCGCGAAGGTGACGTGGTCAAGCGCACCGGACGCATCGCCGAGGTCCCCGTCGGCAAGGGCCTCGCCGGCCGGGTGGTGAACGCCCTGGGCGAGCCCATCGACGGCAAGGGTCCCATCGAGGCCGCCGCCATGTCGAAGGTGGAGCTCAAGGCCCCCGGGATCATCTCCCGTGAGTCGGTGAAGGAGCCGCTCCAGACGGGCATCAAGGCCATCGACGCCATGATCCCCATCGGCCGTGGACAGCGTGAGCTGATCATCGGCGATCGCCAGACCGGCAAGACGACCGTCGCCGTCGACGCGATCATGAACCAGAAGGGCCTGAACGTTTACTGCATCTACGTGGCCATCGGCCAGAAGCAGTCGACGGTGGCCCAGGTGGTGGAGAAGCTGCGGCAGTCCGGGGCCCTCGAGTACACCACCGTGGTCGCCGCCAACGCCTCCGACCCCGCGCCCCTCCAGTTCCTCGCCCCCTACACCGGCGCGGCGATGGGTGAGTACTTCCGCGACAACGGGATGCACGCCCTGATCGTCTACGACGATCTCTCCAAGCAGGCCGTGGCGTACCGCCAGCTCTCGCTGCTCCTGCGCCGGCCGCCGGGGCGCGAGGCGTACCCTGGCGACGTCTTCTACTTGCACTCCCGCCTGCTGGAGCGTGCCGC
>Ga0180215_1001851_pt1 | contig 22334 bp, 20 predicted proteins | sample eDN3rd37CBELigBY_FD_128871 | JGI IMG/M metagenome (GOLD analysis project Ga0180215, IMG submission 128871) | Enriched backyard soil microbial communities from Emeryville, California, USA - eDNA 3rd pass 37_C BE-Lig BY (version 2) (version 2) | ecosystem: Environmental > Terrestrial > Soil >... | reverse complement strand
TTCTTTACCCATTCGATTTGAAATAGCATGGCACCTGTTCTCCGTAGAAAAAAATCAACGGGTGTACAGGCATATTCTTTCGTCATGCTGTATATTACTTGAGCATAAAGCTCAAGTGGCAGTTTGGAGGCCTCAGCTTCGGTTTTATTCCTTTCCATAATCTCATACAAATCATTAATGTTTGATCCGTACTTTTTTATCAGCCTATAGGCTGCATCCTTATCCAGTCCAAGCTCCAGTCCTTGACTGAGCTTTCTTTCGATAAAAGCAGGGAAGTACTGTGAGCCGCCAACAGATCCGCCTGAAATCGGCAGCTGTTTCGTTCTGCAGGGAGAAAATGTAACGCCGGTTTCTTTGTAAAAGGCTTTTACAAGGGTATCGACAACCTTTTCCGCCATTTTGCGATAGCCGGTCAGCTTGCCGCCAGCTATGGATACTAATCCTGATGGGGAGGTCCATATTTCATCCTTTCGTGAAATTTCAGACGGCCCCTTAGACGCTTCATGAATTAATGGCCTGACTCCTGCCCAGCCTGATTCAATATCATGTGCTTGAATGTTTAAATTCGGAAAAATATAATGAATGGTATTTATGAGATAATCCCGGTCGCTGACTGTTATTCTTGGATTAGCTACATCGCCCTTGTAGGGTGTATCTGTCGTGCCAACGTAGGTCTTTCCATCCCGAGGAATGATCAGGACCATTCGTCCGTCAGGAGTGTCAAAATAGACGGAATGCTGTAAAGGGAACACGCTCTGATCGAAAACAAGGTGAATTCCTTTCGTTAAGTATAAATGCTTATCCACTAAAGAACGGTCTTTCTCCCTCAATTGATCAACCCATGGACCGGCTGCGTTCACAATCTTTTTGGCGTGAATTTCAACCATTTGCCCATCCAATTGATCTTCTATATAAACACCTGAGACTCTGTTGTTCTGATAGATAAAATCCGTTGCTTTCGCGTAATTCATGATAAATGCTCCGTGGCTTACTGCTTCCTTCAGCACTTCAATTGTCAATCTGGCATCATCTGAACGATATTCAACGAACATTCCTCCGCCTAATAAGCCATGCTTGTTAAGCTTGGGCTCGAGCGTCAGCATTTCTTCCTTACGAAACATACGGCAGCGTTCGTTCTTTTTTACGCCTGCTAGAAAATCATAGAGCCTCAATCCCATAGAGGTGGTGAACATCCCTAATCCAGTATTCTTGTAAACGGGTATCAGCATTCTTAGTGGTGTTGTAACATGTGGTCCATTTTCATAGACAATCGCTCGTTCCCTCCCAACCTCAGAAACGAGTCCGAGTTCAAATTTTTTCAAATAACGAAGACCGCCATGGATCAGTTTGGTAGAACGGCTGGAGGTTCCGGCAGCAAAATCCTGCATTTCAATCAGTGCCGTACTCATTCCTCTGCTTGCCGCATCTAATGCAATGCCGGCCCCGGTAATCCCGCCGCCGATAATCAATAAATCAAATTCATGCTGTTTGATCTTCTGTAATAGATGGCTCCTATTTGTACTGGAAAGCCTCTCACTCATCATGTATCCCTCCGTTCTGGAAAATTAATACAAGAATATAAGGGAATCAGTATGATATAATTGAAAAAGCCTAATTTCCTTGCAAAATTAGACTCTCTTTGCATCAATCATTTATTTAAATCTTATTATGGATGATGCTAGTCTTATGTAGGAGTGACAAGGTTATGAAATTTATCTTGCAGCTTTTTTTTATTTGGCTGATTTATGCTATTTCGGATTTTATTGTTAGTTTCCTAGATTTGCCTGTACCTGCCAGTGTGTTTGGCATGATTTTATTATTCTTACTGTTAGTCAGCGGAATTATAAAAGTACAGCATATTGACAAGGCAGCTACCTTTTTTAATAAGCATCTAGCCTTTTTTTTCATTCCCTTTGCAGTAGGGTTAATGAATTATGGGGGATTAATCCGAGCAAGTGGGATCCAATTATTGATTATGATTGTTGTTAGCTCTACTATTGGATTACTCGTGACTTCAGGATTGACGCAGTTTCTAGCAAGAAGGGCGGTATCTAAGCATGAACAGTCTCAGTCACAGTCTAACTCTCATTAGTATTGTATTGACGATTATTGTATACCTTGGTGCGAAATGGTTGTCCGTACGTGTTGCATCACCGCTTACGACACCAGTCCTAACGGCAACAATCGCCATGATTACAGTGCTTCATTTTATGGGAATTTCCTATGACGAATATACACCTGCAAAGGAATGGATGACATTCCTATTGGGACCTGCAACCGTTGCTCTTGCTGTACCAATGTATCATAACAGGCAGGTGATTATGGAAAAATTGGTTCCGGCCTTATTCGGCTTAATCATTGGCACGATTTCGACGATTGTTTCGGCTGTTTGGTTATCGAAGGTTCTTGGCTTATCGGAAACGATCCAGGCAACCTCGACCGTGAAAGCTGTGACAACTCCAGTTGCGATTGAAGCGGTTTTGCTTGTAGGAGGAGATCCTTCACTTGCCGCAGCCTTTGTCATTATTGCCGGGGTTTTTGGCGCAATATTAGCACCTGCACTATTAACCTTAACGAAGATTTCTGACCCTTTTTCACGAGGTCTTGGAATTGGAACGGTTTCACATGTTATTGGAACGAGCCAAGCTGTAAGGGAAGGACCGATTCAAGGAGCCGTCTCAAGTATGGCGATGGGGTTTGCGGCAATTCTTACATCGATTATTCTGCCCTGGCTTTATCCGTTAATCCATCTATAAATGACAAGAGTAGGTATATGTTATAATCTATATGCTTCCTTCGACGTGCCGCATCTTGGCGACGCCGGGGGATTGGGAAGCTTTATACAGATAGGATAAGTTAATGAAGGAGTGATTATGATGGTAAAAAAAATGAATGTTGAAAGCTTTAATCTTGATCATACAAAAGTAAAGGCTCCATATGTTCGCTTGGCGGGCGTAAAGACTGGACAAAATGGTGATGTCATTCATAAGTATGACGTTCGTTTTAAGCAGCCCAACAAGGAGCATATGGAAATGCCTGCTCTGCATTCACTGGAGCATTTAATGGCGGAAAACATCCGCAATCATACAGATCTAGTTGTGGATGTAAGTCCAATGGGCTGCCAGACTGGCTATTATTTAACCATGATTAATCATGATAATGAGGATGAGATTCTGGATATTCTGGAGAAGACTCTAAAGGATGTATTGGAAGCGAATGAAGTACCGGCATGTAATGAGGTTCAATGTGGCTGGGCTGCCAGCCATAGCTTGGAAGGAGCTAAGCTATTGGCTCATGAAATGCTGGACAAGAGAAATGAATGGAAAGACATTTTTGGAGAAGCATAATATCGCAATTATGATGAAAAGCTACTTTCTGTTGAAAGTAGCTTTTTGATTTTATATCAGAGATGCTCCTGCCGTAAAAGTATATCGAGATAGATAATGTGCGGATATTTTGCATGTAATAAACTAAACTACTGTTAGATGACCATTCTTATGAAACACAGTTTATCGAGTGAACGAATTGCAGTTAGGGGGAACAACAATGGATCAATCGATCAATACTGCCCGCCCGCCCTATGGACTGATTGCAGTCCTTTTGGTCGGTGCTTTTATTACCTTTTTAAATAATACCTTACTGAATATTGCGTTACCATCAATTATGAAAGACTTACATGTTGAAACATCAACGGTTCAGTGGTTAACCACTGGCTTTATGCTTGTGAGCGGGGTCATGATTCCTACAACGGCTTTTTTGATTCGTAAATACTCGGTAAGGCAATTATTTCTTACAGCAATGGGTTTGTTTACTGCAGGAACCATAATTGCCGGGATTTCACATCTTTTTTTCATATTATTGATAGGTCGTATGGTTCAAGCAGCTGGCGCAGCCATCATGATGCCTTTATTAATGAATGTTATGTTAGTTAGTTTTCCAATTCATAAACGTGGTACAGCGATGGGCGTCTTTGGTTTAATTTTAATGTTTGCCCCGGCAATTGGGCCTACCCTATCTGGATGGATTGTGGAGCATTATGATTGGCGAATGCTGTTCCACTTTATAACGCCGATAGCCATTGTGGTTCTTTTAATTGGATTCTTCATGCTGAAGGACAAAAAGGAGAAAGTGGATATAAGACTGGATTCTTTATCAGTCTTGCTGTCAAGTATCGGTTTTGGCGGATTATTATATGGCTTTAGTTCGGCAGGAAATCAAGGGTGGGATAATCCTCAAGTATATGTAACGATTGGCATTGGAGCTGTTTCACTAATAATATTTATTTTACGTCAGGCAAAACTTGCTGATCCAATGCTTAACTTTGGTGTTTATAAGTATCCGATGTTTGCCTTATCTTCTGTTATTACGATGGTTATGAACATGGCGATGTTTTCCGGGTTTTTATTGCTGCCAATTTACGTTCAGACCATTCGCGGAATTTCACCAATGGATGCTGGATTAATGCTGCTGCCAGGAGCACTTCTTAACGCGGCCATGTCTCCCATAACAGGGAGATTATTTGATCGAATTGGCGGCAGGATTTTAGCCATTACAGGCTTAGCCATTACGTCCATTGCAACGTATTTATTTAGTCAATTAACATTCGAAACAACCTACATGTCTTTAGTCATTATTCACGCTATCAGGATGTTTGGATTGTCTCTCGTGATGATGCCTGTATCAACAAATGGCTTAAATCAGCTTCCACGACGATACTATCCTCACGGTACGGCGATGAATAATACGTTAAACCAAGTATCTGGAGCAATTGGAACAGCGATTTTAGTAACAATCATGTCAATCCGCACGGAATCGGTGATGACGAGACTGATGACAGATGCCCTTCATCAAGGAGGAGGTCAGCCAACAGCAGAAATACAGCAGCAAATGCTTTTGACTGCAACGTTAGATGGAATTAACTTTACCTTCTTTATTAGTACCATTGTTATTGCTTTTGCGCTTGTATTGGCTTTCTTTATTAAACGGTCAACACCATCAGAGGATCCATTGGGAGAAACGTCCAGGAACATAAAAGGTGTAACGAAATTGGCTGGAAATTAGTTAACCCGTTAGGAGAAGACAAATAAGTCTTGTTCTAACGGGTTATTTATATTGATACAGAGCAATGTTAATTTTGGATACTTTCTGATTGGAGTGGAAGGCACGAAGACTCCTCGAAAATTCTATCGAATTTTCTCGTGCGTGGGCGGATTCGAAGAAGTAATTCAATGTCCTGTGGGAGAAGCGAGACAGCCGAGACCCCGCAGACACGCAGTGTCGAGGAGGCTCGGCTGTCGCCCGCGGAAAGCGAAGTTTCTTGAACGGAAATCTAAGTAATATGTGATATAAATCAATCTATTAATTTCGCGGATATGATATGGTTTAGATGAGATTGTAATCTAAATATAGTAAATACATTAAGAAGTGAGGGTTGTGAAAGGTGACTACTACTAGACAAAAAAAAATACTCAATACCGGACCAAGAATTGAAAAGGAAAAAGAAACGGTCACAAAAATGATTGAGGTCTATTGTCGGAAAAATCATCATCATCGCCATGAACTATGTGAAGAGTGTCAGGACTTACAAGAATATGCCATGAAGAGATTGTCCTTCTGTCAATTTGGGGAAGATAAGAGCTTTTGCTCGTATTGTCCTGTCCATTGCTATAAACCAGACTATCGCCAAAAAATTAAAGATGTTATGATTTTTTCAGGTCCATGGATGCTTGTATATCATCCAGTACTTGCTGTTAAGCATATTTGGCAGGAAAAAGTTACACACCGGCATGGATGATCTTATTCGTACGAAAAATAAAGAGGATAGTTGAAAAAAGTAACTTTATTATGAAGTTACTTTTTTGCGTTGTAATTGTTTTTTTGATTAGAGCATATATGCTCTTTGCGAAAAATAAAATGGTCAAAAAGGAGGAAAAAGGGATGGCTGTTCATGTGGTAAAAAGCGGTGAAAGTTTATGGGCAATTTCCAGTAACTATGGTATTCCAGTTTCCACAATTGTCCGCATAAATGGACTAACACCAGCAACTAACATTGTACCCGGACTTGCCCTTTATATTCCCCAAAATGGTCCATTACAGATTCGACATTATCAGGTGAATGCACGGGATTCGCTTTGGAGTATAGCTCAGCGTTATCAAACGACTGTTACTGCGATCATCAATGAGAATCCTGGATTGAAAACAAGTGCTAGTTTATCTGTTGGACAGAGATTACGTATCCCTTCACCAATAAAAATGAAAATTGCAACGTTAGGCTTTGTCCTGCCTTTCTCACTCGAAGCGTCAATTCAGAGCTTAGAGGCAACGGCAAGTCATTTATCATATTTGGCTGTAACCGCCTATGCCCTCACAAATCAAGGCTATGCTTTCATGAGGTTAAATGACAGTGGACTGGTGGAAAGAAGCAGACAGCTGAACGTCATTCCATTATTAATGATTCGAAATTTAACTAATCAATTTAGTCCAGAATTAATTGGAAATGTGCTCCGAAATCCAACAACGAGGAATAATTTAATTATGAGCTTAGTGCATCTGGCCAAACAAAGAGGCTATGGTGGAGTCAGTATAGACTTTGAATTTATTCCTCCAGCGCGGAGAAATGATTTCATTCTATTTTTGAGAGAATTAAAGGCCCGGCTAGGAGGTTTGATTTTGCATGTAAACGTACATGCAAAAAGTGAAGATTTGCCCCAAAATCCTATTGTTGGCGGCTATGATTATAGAGCCATTGGAGCTATTGCTGATTTTGTTGCCGTGATGACGATAGACTATGGTTACCCGACAGGACCGCCCGATCCTATCGCCCCAATAGGCTGGATTGAACAAGTAGTCCAGTATGCCACCACACAGATTAATCCAAGGAAGCTTCAAATATCACTCCCCTTGTATGGGTATGATAAGGTAGTCTCAAGTCATGTGACGGCTGCGATGTCCGTCCAAGGTGCGCAAAATCTTGCCCTTACTGTGGAAGAACCCATTCAATATGATACGAATGCCCAAGCACCGTGGTTTCGTTATTGGAGAGGAATTGATGAACATATCGTTTGGTTCGAGGACATAAGGAGCTATATAGAAAAATATAATTTAATAGACCAATATCAATTACTTGGAACAACATTTTGGCATATCGGTCTGACTGCACCGCAACACTGGGAGTATATGAAGAATCATATAGATGTAATGAAATAGTACATGTAACGTAAGGCGGCCAGTTGGGTAGGCTGCTTTTATTAATTGAAAAACTAGTATCGTAGGCAGCCAATCGGTCTATTGGCTACCCAACAAAATGGGGAAGCTGGACAGGCATATGCAATTTTCTAAAGGCATTTACCCTTTTATTCCCTGAAGCCATTCTTGATAGCACTCTTCACACAAAAGTTCTTCTCTTTCGGAATTTGACACATGAAATGTAACATGGTGAATGACATCTTTTTCTGTATCATTTGCACAGTAAAAGCATTGTTGTGACATGTGAGATCCTCCTATTGGTTGTTTAGCTTAGTTTGGAGCAATATGATTTATTTTATGCCTTCCTGTGGATGATCTGTTTGTCTTCGGAATAAACGGACTGCATAGGGAGAAACTATCCTTGCTATCGAACTTATGGAGGTTTTTTTATGAGTGAACCTATGTCATACGGTGATGATTATAAATTTATTCCAGCAACATCAATTGGCAGTGGTGTTGGAATAGATGTGTTACCTGATTTATACAGTCATACCATTCAAATAGTCAATATTTGTCTTGTCGGCCAGCCAGATTCAAAGGATTTTGTGTTAGTTGATGCTGGTATGCCAAAATCAGCAGATGAAATTATCTCTGTAACAGTGGAACGATTTGGAGAAAATAATCCACCGAAGGCAATCATACTAACTCATGGTCATTTTGATCATGTAGGAGCTATTATTGAATTAGTAAACCATTGGAGAATTCCTGTTTATGCCCATGAGTTAGAAATGCCTTATTTGACGGGGAAAAAAAGATATCCTGAACCAGACCCTACGGTTGAAGGGGGAATGGTTGCCAAAATGTCCCCAATGTTTCCAATTGAGCCAATAAATTTAGGAACTCATGTAGAGGCCCTTCCTTCGGATGGAAGTGTGCCGCATATGCCTTCGTTCCGGTGGATTCATACTCCGGGTCATACACCAGGGCATATTTCTCTTTTTCGCGAGGAAGACCGGGCATTAATTGCAGGAGATGCTTTTGTGACAGTAAAACAGGAATATCTTTATAAAGTGCTGACACAGGAGCTGGAAATAAGCGGTCCGCCGAGATACTTAACAACCGACTGGGATGCAGCACGAGCATCCGTTGAAAAATTGGAAGCATTAAATCCCTCCGTTGCTATAACAGGTCATGGATTGCCGATGTCAGGAACAGAATTAACAGAAAGCCTGCAAAAGCTGGTGAAGGAATTTGATGCGATTGCATTACCAGACTATGGAAAGTATGTGTCAAAAAATATTCATTAGAGATCATAAAACTGTAATAAGGAAGGTATCAGGCATCATGATTCGAATGCTTAATACCTTTCTTTTTTTGTTGCTTGTTAAAGCACAGTGTTGATTTTGGACACTTGTAGATTTCCGTGGAAGGCACGAAGACTCCTGCGGTCGCCCACGGAAAGCGAAGTGACTGGAACGGAAATCAACAACAAAGTTGAACAGAGCCTTTTTTGTAAAATCCTTCTTAGATTTATTTTTAACTAAAATATGAATAGGATATAATGAAGAAAAGAAATAAATATGGGGAGAAATGAATGGTTAGTACAATTTCAGATATTGCAAAAATTGCAGGAGTGGCAAAAAGTACCGTTTCTCGTTATTTAAATGGCGGCTCTGTAAGTGAAGAAACAAAAAAGAAGATCCAGTCGGCAATAGAAGAAACCGATTATTCGCCAAATCCATTTGCTCAAAGCTTAAAGGCAAAGAAGACGAACATTATTGGAACCGTCGTACCACGACTTGATTCATATGCTGCCTCCCAAACTCTAATTGGGATTGATGAACAATTAAAAAAAGCGAACTTTCAGATGCTTATTTCTAATACAAGTCAAAAAATAGAACGTGAAATTGAAAGTATTTATAGTTTTGCAAAACAAAAAATGGCAGGTATTATCCTACTGGCCACAGAGATTACAGATTTACATTTACAGGCATTTGCTGATGTGAACGTTCCGGTTCTGTTGATTGGTCAAGAGCATAAAGACCTTCACAGCCTTATTCACGATGATTATCATGCGGGATATAAAATTGGGGAATATATCCTTGAAAAAGGTCATCGTAAAATAGCTTATTTGGGTGTAACAGAGAAGGATATAGCTGTTGGTGTTAAGCGGAAAAAGGGATTCCAAATGGCACTGGAAGGTAGAAAAGACTGTGAGGTACGCTATTATGAAACGGAATTCAATATTCCTTCGGCTCAATCTGCAGCCTATAAAATAATCAATGAATTTAAACCAACTATTGTTGTCTGTGCAACTGATAATATCGCACTTGGGGTACATAAAGTGGCCTATGTAATGGGATTAACGATACCTAAGGATCTTTCAGTTACAGGTTTTGGTGGATATGAGGTTACAGAAATTATCCATCCGGGACTAACAACAGCCAAGTTTTTTTATAAAGAAGCTGGTAAAAAAGCCGCTGAAAACATAATCGATCTAATAAATGAAAAACAATTGGATCAACTGACGATATCTAAATTTGAAATTATTGAGCGAGAAAGCGTTGACAATCTATTAAAAGGGACATTATAATACAAGTAACGAAACCGGTTCCAAAAAGAACCGATTGATTGGTAATAGTTGAAATCGGTTTCTCCTTTTTGATATTTTTTTTACATCAAATTGGAACCGGTTCCGTAATATCCTCCATAATGAATATTTTTTTGCGGTGTTTTGGAACCGGTTCCGAAGAAACGATTATAAATAAGAGGTGAAAAAAGATGAACCATAAGAAAGTTGCTGAAGAGATTTTAGAAGCCATTGGCGGGAAAGAAAACGTATCAGCTGCAGCACACTGTGCTACTCGTCTTCGTCTAGTGTTACATGATGAGTCAGCTATAGACCAATCAGAGCTAGATAACATGGAAATCGTAAAAGGTACTTTTTCAACTGGGGGACAGTATCAGATTATTTTAGGGTCTGGGACAGTAAATGAAGTATATAAGCATTTTGCAAAACTATCCGATCAAACAGAGATGTCTACAAGTGATGTGAAGGATGCAGCGAGTAAAAAGCTTAACCCTTTGCAGCAATTTGTAAAAATGCTTTCAGACATTTTTGTACCAATTATCCCGGCAATTGTTGCTGGCGGTCTATTGATGGGGATTAATAATGTATTAACAGCAGAGGATCTTTTTATTGATGGTAAATCATTAGTCACTGCTTATCCTGGAATGACGGATTTAGCTGCACTTATTAATACATTTGCCAATGCAGCTTTTGTATTCCTGCCCATTTTAATTGGCTTTTCTGCAACCAAACGTTTTGGCGGTAACCCTTATCTTGGAGCAGCACTTGGGATGCTTATGGTTCATCCAGACCTATTAAATGGCTATGGTTATGGTGCAGCTTTACTTAATAATGAAGTTCCAGTTTGGAAGATAGTTGGCTTTGAAATTGAAAAAGTAGGATATCAAGGAACCGTACTTCCTGTTCTCGCTGCTTCATATATATTGGCAAAAACAGAAACCTATTTGCGAAAGGTTATCCCATCCGCGTTGGATAATTTGTTAACACCTTTAATCTCGATTTTTGTTACAGGCATTTTAACTTTTACATTAGTAGGACCGCTTACTCGATCTGCAGGTAATCTTTTAACAGATGGCATTGTTTGGCTTTATGATGCAACCGGAGCCGTTGGAGGAATTATTTTTGGTTTATTATACGCTCCGATTGTTATTACAGGGATGCATCACAGCTTTATCGCTGTGGAAACTCAGTTACTAGCTGATATGGCTAAGACAGGAGGATCCTTTATCTTCGTTATTGCTGCCATGTCGAACGTTGCACAAGGGGCTGCAACACTTGCTGTCTTAAAGGTAACTCGTGATGCTAAGGTCAAAGGAACTGCATCTGCTGCAGGAATATCAGCTTTATTAGGAATTACAGAGCCAGCTATGTTTGGAATTAATTTAAAGCTGCGTTATCCATTTATTGGTGCCATCATTGGTTCGGCAGTAGGATCCGGCTTTGTCACTTTATTCAAAGTAAAAGCAACTGCATTGGGGGCTGCGGGTCTTCCGGGAATCATCTCAATCAGACCAGATACAATCATCTCTTATATTATTGGGATGGCCATTGCCTTTGCCGTTTCGTTTATTGTCACCATGATATTAGCTGGAAGAAATGAGAAAAAGAGAAAAAGTGCAGGAGTGGAAAAAAAAGCAGCGTAATAATGAATAATTGAATGGAGAGTCCGATGATTCTCCTTTCTTTTTTTAGGAGTTGATCAACATGGAATGGACAAAAGAAGAACGATATAGAGCGCTTGAAGATGTTACAGTAGAAGAATTAACTGCATTAGAAAAAATAGTAAATGAATGTCCATGGAGACAGTCCTACCATATACAACCAGTTACTGGTCTATTGAACGATCCAAATGGCTTTAGCTACTACAATGGTGAATACCATTTATTCTATCAATGGTTTCCCCTGGGTCCGGTACATGGGTTAAAGCATTGGTTTCATACAAAATCCAAGGACCTGGTTCATTGGGAGAACGTAGGGATTGCAATCAAGCCAACGAACCAGTTTGACAGTCATGGTGTTTATTCTGGCAGTGCGATTGAACATGAAGGAAATTTACTTTTAATGTATACTGGCAACACTAGGGATGATTATTGGGAAAGGCATCCTTATCAATGTTTAGCTGTCATGGACAGAACGGGAACCATTACAAAACTGGATAAACCTATTATTGATGGAGTACCAAAAGGGTATACAGATCATTTTCGAGATCCAAAGGTATGGAAACAAGATGACCACTTCTATGCAATAATTGGAGCACAAAAGGAATGCGAAACTGGATGTGTTGTTTTATATCAATCTTCCGATATGAAGGAGTGGTCGTTCCAAGGGGAAATCGAAACAAGGTTAAAAGATTTTGGCTATATGTGGGAATGCCCCGATTACTTTGAACTTGATGGACAAGGAATTCTTCTATTCTCGCCACAAGGCATAGCAGCTGAAGGGGACCATTTCCAAAATATTTACCAATCAGGCTATGTAATGGGCAGTCCGTTAGATATAGACAAACAACAGCTGACTCATGGAGAGTTTCATGAACTCGATAGAGGCTTTGATTTTTATGCGCCACAATCCATGTGTGACCCCAAAGGGCGCAGGATAGTAGTTGGTTGGATGGGTCTGCCGGAAATTGACTATCCGACAGATAAAAATGGCTGGGCTCACTGTTTAACGCTTCCGAGAGAACTATCAATCAGGGGAGGGAAGCTTTACCAACAGCCAGTAATAGAGCTTGAAAGTCTTCGAGGAGAAATGATTGAAGCCGAAATCACGCTCAAAAATGAATGTATCTCAATTGATGGATTTACTGGCGATGCTTACGAGCTTTTGGTTGAGTTCTCTGAAAGTAATGCTCAGGAATTTGGAATAGAGGTACGTGTCGGTCATCAGGAAAAAACAACCATTAAGTATGATGCAGCTGAAAAGATGGTTATTTTTGATCGAACTCATTCCGGCCAGCCAGTCGGTATGGAGTTTGGTGAGATAAGAAAATGTCACTTAGATGGTGATATCGTTTCGTTTCGTCTATTTGTTGATGTATCTTCGGTTGAAGTGTTCGTAAATAATGGGGAAGAAGTGTTTACAGGCAGAATTTTTCCTCATCAAGATAGCAGAGGGATACACTTCTTTGCTAACGGTGGTCATACAAAATTGAGGGCAATGAAATGGAATATGGCAAAGAAGTTTAATGATTTATGAGGTGGAAACTATGGGAAAACTGTTTGCAATTGGTGAAGTATTAATTGATTTTATTCCAATGCAAAAAGGGGCAGCTTTAAAAGATGTTTATTCCTTTGAGAGAACACCCGGGGGAGCGCCGGCAAACGTGGCGGCAGCTGTTTCAAAATACGGGCAAAGCTCCTCTATGATTTCAAAATTAGGGAAGGACGCTTTTGGAGACTTTTTAGTGGAGAAACTCATTGAGGCCGGGGTTGAAACAGATAAGATATTTCGGACAGATGAAGCCAATACAGCTTTAGCGTTTGTATCACTTAAGGAAAACGGGGAACGTGATTTTTCCTTCTATCGAAATCCCTCGGCAGATTTATTGTTAAAAGAGGAGGAAGTGAATCCAACTTGGTTTCAAGAGGGTGATTTTCTTCATTTTTGTTCTGTGGATCTTGTTGAGAGCCCAATGAAACAAGCGCATAAGAAAGCAATACATGCCGTTTCAGAGGCAGGTGGAATGGTTAGTTTTGATCCCAACGTACGGCTGCCACTATGGAATAATAAAGAAGACTGTCGAAAAGCAATACTTGAGTTTCTTCCCCTTGCAGACATAGTAAAGGTTTCTGATGAAGAGCTTGAGTTTATTACCGGAATCAATAATGAGGAAGAAGCACTTCAATCCTTGTTTATGGGAAAGGTAAAAGCAGTAGTGTTCACAAAGGGTGCAGCTGGTGCAGAATTAATCATGCTATCAGAAAAATATCATTCAAAAGGATATTCAGTCGAAGTAAAAGACACGACTGGTGCCGGTGATGCATTTATTGGTGGGTTATTATATAAACTGTTAGAATTTGAGACTAATACCTTAAACTTAGAAACAATAGTACATTTACATCATAAAGAAATACTGAGCTTTGCAAATGCAAGCGGGGCATTAACAACAACAGGATCTGGAGCCATTTCAGCGCTTCCTTCCAAAAAGGAAATAGAAAGCTTAGTAAACGCCAGATAATGACAAAAAAGAAGTTCGTTAAACCACTTCGTTTGAAGGGAGTTAACCAGCTTCTTTTTATATAAGGTGTATTCATCCGTTATAGGCATAGACCACTTTGATTCGTGCAATAATTGTGTGGACACCCGTTTGAATCGGCGGTGCTTCATGCTTCGTAACTGCAGTGGCTCCGATTGAAAAAGCTGGGAAAGGTGTAATGGGCTGATCTCGCAGCTCTGTTATTTTTATTGGCATGGGGTTTAGTACTGCTCCAATCGATTGAGCTATTTCTTCGGCTTTCTCCTTTGAATTTTGGACAGCTCTGTTAAGTGCTTCTCGATAAAAGAGATCATGCTGTGCAACAAGAAACTGAATCATTCCGCTCCGATTTGCTCCATTTTTTATAGCTGTATCATAAATGCTTCCAATGGCAGCCAGATTTTTCACGGTTACTTCCAACTGGTGCTCTACTTCATAGCCTCTTAGGACTGATTTTCCATCAATATAATCATAGCGGGGATTGACTGAATAGGAAGTTGTTCTAATATCATTTTCGTCAATCCCTGCTTCTTTTAATGCAAGAATCACTGAACTAGTAATTTCAGCATTTTCTTCCTGAGCCTTTTGTGGATTGAGATTTTCCGTTACAACACCTAATGAAATGGTTGCCTGGTCAGGCTTAACCTTTAATTGACCTTCTCCTTCAATGGTCATTGTAAAAGGATAGCCGTTTCTATATGGTGTATATGGCTGATAGTTCTGATAGCGAGGGGGAAAATGCATTTCATCACCTCTGACGATCAATTTGGATATCACACTAAGGTATGTAGGGGAACTGGTCCATATACGTTAAAAGTCGTAAATGATCCAAGAAAAATTTTCATTCTAATCATTATAAAGTTATAATAATAAAATCAACCTTTATTTTTTTATACGAATTTTAATCGTTTGATGGTTGGATTTGAGGTGTGATATGGATTTACATCAATTATATATCTTTACGAAGGTGGTTGAGCACAGAAGCTTTTCCAAAGCAGCTGAACATGTTTACTTAAGCCAATCCACTGTCAGCTCACATATTCATTCGCTGGAAAAAATGTTTAATGTTACTCTTTTTGATCGTGTGGGAAGAGAGAGTGTTCTGACTCCACATGGAGAAAGGCTGTATGAATGGGCCTTAAAGCTATTAGAGCTAAAGGATCAGGCTTTGCTTGATTTAAGTCAAGATATGACAGAATTAAAGGGGAATATCCGTATTGCGGCAAGCTCTGTTCCTGGGCAATTTATGATTCCAAAAATGGTAAAGCAGTTTCGAAAGAGCTTTCCACATGTTATTTTTTATATTAATCAATCATCTTCTAAGAATGCAGCCGAAAAAGTATTAAATGGATCAGTTGATTTTGGCATTATCGGTGAAAAATATGATAATGATAAGCTGCAGTATATACCGCTAATAAAGGAGAAATTAGTGCTAGTCTCATCTGATGAGCTGGAATTTAAAAGCCCGGTAAATATAGATGAGCTGGTAAAGTATCCTTTTGTTATGCGCCATTCTGATTCTGGAACGAATGCACTTCTTGAACGATTTTTTAAAGAAAATAGGATTTCGCATGATCAATTGAACACTATTGCCTATACGGACAGCAGTCAAAGCCTATTGCAGTTTGTGAAAGAAGGCATTGGAATTTCGATTATGTCAGAGATTGCTGCAAGAGAATATAGCGGAAGTGAAAAAATTCGTTTGTATGACATTGAGCATTTTGACCATGAAAGATATTTCTATCTTGTATACAATATCAATCGAACACAATCAATTGTTTCTAATAAGTTTATTGAAGAAGCCAAAAATCTGATTTAAACAAAGAGCGAACAGGACACTGCTCGCTCTTTGTCGTTCTATTTCTATTCAACTGCCATTGACATTTCTATCACTAGAAAGTGTGAGGTTTCAGCTGCGTGAATTGTAATATCCTCCTCAACAATTTCCAGTCCATCCCGTGCCGTTAAAGAAGTGTCATTGATGGTTGATGCACCTTCTATTTGAACTAAATAGGCTTGTCTTCCTTGTTTTACAGGAAAGCTAATCTCGTTATCCTTAGAAAGCTCTAGTGAGTAGAAGTTAACATCTTGATTAACTTTAATTGGAGCATTTCCTTCTTTTTTTGATACCATGTGAAGCCATTTATTTTGACGGTCGTCCCAATTAAAACGGTAATCGCCATAATTTGGTGTATAGTTTCTCTGATCAGGAATAATCCAGATTTGCAGCATTCTTAACGTATCTTGTCCATGATTGTATTCACTGTGCAGAACGCCAGTACCCGCACTCATATATTGGACTTGGCCGCGTGTAATTGAATTTTCATTTCCCATACTATCTGCATGTGTTAGTTCTCCATCAACAACATATGAAATGATTTCCATATCCCGGTGCGGGTGGGTACCGAAGCCGGTTTGAGGTGCAATTAAATCGTCATTGATGACACGCAGCGCACCGAAATTGATATTGGCTGGATTATAGTATTCTGCGAATGAAAAATGAAAAATACTTTGGAGCCAGCCAAGGTTGCTTCTTCCCATTTTTGAGTTGTCTATTTTTCTTATCATAATAATCCCCTTTGATTGTTATTTTTGTGCTAGTAAATATATCGTTACCTTAAACAGTTAAGCTCATGATGTTTTTTTTGTTAATTACTTTTATTTAAAAAATCTTTAATTCAAGATAAATTATAAAGGTTTTTTACTTGGGATGTCAACTAAATTTATTGAGGCGAATACTATCATCATATAATTATGGTAACATTTAGATAGAATCTACGGGATACTGAAAAATGCAAAAAAAGATTTGGGGGAAAACAATGAAGATTGTTGCATCGGAGAAACTAAAGAAATTAACAACTGGTATTTTTACTGAACTTGCAGGGAAAAAACAGGATGCTCTTAAAAGAGGAATTGATGTGATTGATTTAAGTGTCGGGAGTCCTGATATGATGCCTTCCTCTTATGTGGTTGATTCCCTTTTAGAGCATAGTAAAGATAGAACGAAATATGGCTACACGTTAAAGGGAATAGAAGAATTTCATGAAGGTGTTTCACACTTTTATAAACAGCGATATGGAGTGGACATCCATCCGCAAGAAGAGGTCTTGCAGCTGATGGGTTCTCAGGATGGGCTTTCCCATTTGGCAACCGCCATCGTTAATCCTGGTGAGTATGTCTTGGTTCCAGACCCGGGTTATCCTATTTATGAAGCGAGTGTGTCGCTAGCTGGCGGTCTTGTGTATCCAATGCCGTTGCTGGAGGAGAATCAATACCTGCCAAAGCTTGATGAAATTCCAACAGAGATTTTACAAAAAACGAAAATGATGATTATCAGCTATCCGGGAAATCCGGTTACCGCCTTAGCGAATGAGTCCTTCTTTGCAGAGGTTGTTGCGTTTGCGAGAAAAAATAATATCCTTGTCGCACATGATTTTGCCTATTCAGAATTGATTTTCGACCAGCATCCCAAAATAAGCTTCATGTCTGTTCCAGGTGCAAAAGAGGTAGGAATTGAGTTTAACTCACTTTCTAAAACCTTTAATTTGGCAGGCTGCCGCATTGGATATGTTGTAGGAAATCCGGAGGCTATCAGGATATTGGCTGCCTTAAAGTCACATATTGATTATGGAATTTTTTATCCCATTCAAATGGCCGCAGTTACGGCTCTGACCTCAGACTACTCAGCCCTTGAGGAACAGGTAAAAGAGTACGAATCCCGTCGCGATGTATTCATTTCAGGCTTAGCAAAGGCTGGATGGCAAGTAGTAAAGTCTCCTGCGACCATGTTCGTTTGGGCTAAGATCCCTTCGGGGTGGACTTCCCGTGAATTTGCGTTTGAATTAATTGAAAAGGCAGGAGTAGCGGTTGTTCCAGGTGATGCATTTGGTAAATTAGGTGAAGGGTATGTGCGAATGGCTCTTGTCCAGCCTTCGGATAGACTTGCTCAAGCGGCGGAAAGAATCCAGCAATTTCTCAATGCGAATCCAGCGATAAATAAATAATCACATAAGCTAAAAAGTCAGCTAGATATACTAGCTGACTTTTTGTACTTTGTTTTTAACATAAATACAACTCTTGTAATCAAATAGCAAAGAAACTGAAAAGGTTGATTGTTACAATGAAAAGAAACGATTTTTTGTTAAAGCACAATGTTGATTTTGACTACATGTTGATTGCAGTGGAAGGCACGAAGACTCCTGCGGTCGCCCGCGGAAAGCGAAGTGCCTGGAACGAAAATCAACAGCCATGTTTATAGAACCTAAATAAATAAATCAATATGGGGGAAGAGGAATGACGACGATGGAGACTCATGTGAAAGATGCGTTAGAAGAATGGAAAAAAGAAATAAATAGCCGCTTACAGGAAATTGATGAGGAATACGAGAAAACGAAAAATGAGCTTCAGCTATATTCATATAAATTCAGCATTACGAAGCAGGTTGTACAGTCAACTGTCAATGAGGATATCATCCGCAGTATTCGTGAAATGTATCATAAGCCATTTGAACAAAGATTTAACCAGCTAAAGGAGGTTATTAAGGATTTAGAGGAAAGAAAAAAGGTATTTCAAATGTTTGTTGATAAAATTGATAAAGTAATCGAAAAGGATAACTGAAATAAGGTGTCAGGCACCACAAAAGGACAAATGTGACACATTTGTCCTTTTGTGGTGCCTGACACCGTTGTCTACCATAAAGCAGGCTTTACAACCATAAACCAAAGCATGATCATAAGCAGGGTAATATACATCCAAAGAGTACGGGTCAGCTGGTTGACTAATAGTCCTTTATCAGCCTGATCCTCGTTGAATTTTCGTAGCTTTGGCGTGAAGGCCCTGGCCAGAAAAAACAATGATGAAAACATAATCACAAGCGTCAGGATAATCCAGGGTGTTTTCCACGTCCAGGGTCCTAACCAAATCAATAGGATACCTGAAATAATCAGAACATGTCCGGCATGCTTTGTCAGTCTAACTACCATCTGGAACGTATGTAAATAGGCTGCTAATTCTGCATCCTTTGCCTGACGAAGCTTTGCTAATACCGGGATGAGAATAAAGAATGGACCAATTGAAACAATCGTACTGCTAACATGAAGATAGATTAAAGTGCGATATAGTACGTCCACGTTTCAAACACATTATTCATTAACGGGTCTGAATTCATGTACCCATACCCGCATTTGCGGAAGCCATGGCATTCCCGGATGAAACGATAAGATCGATTCTTTATATTCTTCAACGGTTTCAAAGCCCTCTTGAAGGGCATGTTCATCTGTTAATTCACCTAGTGCCTGTGAATAAACCTTTTCCACTACAAACTTTTTACCCTTTAACTCCATGATTTCTCCAACATCAGCATATCTACCATTTCTGCGAGTTGCTGTTTTCTTTCCTTCAAGAACCTTCTGTACATCTGCCTCAACTGTTACAAGACGTTCAATCGAACATGTCTTTGGCGGTAATGCATTATTTTCTTCGTGATTCATTTTCTTCATCCTTTCATTATATGGTTTTATATAATTTACCACATTTCTTGCCAGACTACTAATAACTACCATTGAAAAATGATACACTTTAAAGGAATGTAATGGAACCTAACTTGGAGTGTGAAGGATGAAAACAGTTTTGGTCATTGGCGGGGGCATTACCGGCCTATCAGCTTTGTTTGAATTACAAAAGTGGAAAAAGGAGCATCAATCAGATGTGCGTCTTGTTCTAGCAGAAGCTTCGGACGAGCTTGGAGGGAAGATTCGTACAATTAAAAACGGCGAATTTATTATGGAATCCGGTGCAGATTCAATAGTAGCTAGAAAAGCGAAGACCATGTCCTTTATTCAAGACCTCGGCTTGGAGAGTGAAGTAGTCTATAATGATACAGGACGCTCCTTTATTTTTACTGATGGAGAATTAAAGCCTATTCCGGAAGAATCTGTATTTGGAATTCCAGCCAGTATTGAGTCGTTAGCCAAAACCACGCTTGTTTCAGCAGAAGGAAAAGTGGAGGCATTAAAGGATTTCTATACGAAAAATGAGACCTTTACGAAAAATGATTCAGTCGGAGCATTTCTTGAGTATTGCTTTGGCAAGGAGCTGGTTGAAAAACAAATTGCTCCCGTGCTGTCGGGGGTATATTCAGGGAATCTAAGCGACTTAACCATTGCCTCAACATTACCGTATCTATTGGATTATAAGGTGGAATATGGCAGCATCATCAAAGGCTTTGCAGCGAATAAAGAAAAATTTCAAAGCGGAGAAAGGAAATTTCTTTCCTTTAAAAATGGATTAAGTTCCCTTATTGATGCATATGCACATAGGCTTGAGGATGTTGAGATTTTAAAAAATACCAAAGCGGTCAGCATTGAAAAAGTAAATGGTCGTTACCTTGTTTCTTTTTCAAATCATGATGGATTAGAAGTGGACCATGTGATGCTATGTGTTCCGCATTCAGAGGCGGAAAAATTACTGGAGGACCATGAGCTGAAGCAGGAGTTCAATCGATTAAAAAATAGCTCGATGATCAGTGTCTATGTTGGTTTTGATATTCCTGATCATGTACTTCCATTAGAAGGAACAGGTTTTATCACAGCAGATAGTGATTCTATTTCCTGTAATGCCTGCACATGGACCAGCCGGAAATGGAAGCATACTTCGAAGACCGGGAACCTCTTGGTAAGAGTCTTTTATAAGAGCAGTAATCCTAAGTATTCACAATTACTGCAAATGACAGAGTCTGAGCTGCTTCAATTTGCATTGTCCGACCTGCAAAAAAGTCTGGGCATACAGGCTGAACCGGTTGTAAGTGTAATAACTGATTGGACAGGTACGATGCCGAATTATTCCATCTCGCATCCGAAAACAGTGAAAGAGATTGAAGATAAATTAGCTATAAGCTACCCAGGCATTTACATTGCCGGCTGCTCTTACTATGGCGTTGGAATTCCTGATTGTATAGAAAATGGACAAAGAACAGCAGATAAAATCATTTCAACATTATAATAAAAAACAGGACAGCCGGTGAGCTGTCCTGTTTTTTTATTGTTTCTCTATAGTTATGAAGGTATTGATAAGTGCACAGGGGAGTAGTCACGATAAATACATAATTCTAAAAATATGAAACATTTCATTAGTAAAAATATATTGACGAAACGAAAAATCACCGTTATGATAAGAATGTAGAAAAAAATTACGAACGGCATTCGATAATGCCGAACAAACTAAGGAGGCAGTCGTGACAGAACGTTTAATACAATCAGTTGAAAGAGCTGCGGATATCCTTGAGTTGTTTTTGGTTTCTAAACCAGAATTAAGTGTGAAAGAAATCAGCGAACAACTAGGCTTGTCTAAAAGCACTGTTCACGGGCTGATCAAAACCTTAGAGCATAGAGGATACCTTCAGCAAAATTCAGAGGATTTAAAGTATAGGCTTGGCTTGAAGCTTTTTGAACTAGGGTTTTTTATCGGAAACCATCTGGATATTGTGAAAATTGCACAGCCAATCATTAAAGAAACGGTTGAGAAATTGAAAGAAACCGTTCACCTTGTTATCAGACAGCAGGATGAATTAATTTATGTTGAGAAAGTAGAAGGCCCGCACCAGTTAAGAATTTCCTCCCATGTGGGAAAAACAGCACCTATTCATTGTACGGGGGTTGGAAAGGCGATTCTTGCTTATCAAGATGAAAAAGAAGTGGACCGAATACTATCTACAGGTAAATTGGAATCGTTTACGGAATTTACTGTAACCGATATCAATGAGATTAAAAAGCAATTGGACTTCACAAGAGAACATGGTTATTCCATGGATGATGAAGAAATTGAACTAGGTCTTAAATGTATTGCTGCCCCCATTTTTGATCACAACGGAAATGCAATCGCTTCAATAAGCTGTGCTTCACCAAAAATGAGGCTCACAGAAGACCGGCTTCCAGTGGTAATAGAGGGGATTAAAAACGCTGCATTCGAGATTTCAAGATGTCTTGGCTACAAAGATGTTTCTCATTTAAAATGATGAGAACAGATTAATAAATAAATATGACTTTTAAACATAGGAGGAGAATTATTTTGGCAAAATTAAAAGCAGCTATCATTGGCTCAGGTAATATTGGTACGGACCTTATGGTCAAATTAGGAAGATCAGAATACTTAGAATTAACAGCAGTAATCGGTATTGATCCGCAATCAGACGGTTTACGCCGTGCAAGAGAAGCAGGTTATGCAGGTGTTGACACTGGAATCGACGGTTTCTTTGAACAAGGTTTAGAAGCAGACATTATGTTTGACGCAACAAGTGCAAAAGCACATATTTACAACGATAAATTATGTCAAGAACGCGGCATTAAAATGCTTGACTTAACACCTGCT
>Ga0180215_1001850_pt1 | contig 22341 bp, 22 predicted proteins | sample eDN3rd37CBELigBY_FD_128871 | JGI IMG/M metagenome (GOLD analysis project Ga0180215, IMG submission 128871) | Enriched backyard soil microbial communities from Emeryville, California, USA - eDNA 3rd pass 37_C BE-Lig BY (version 2) (version 2) | ecosystem: Environmental > Terrestrial > Soil >... | reverse complement strand
TCGTCGCTCGTGCGGCGATCGGCCAGCGCGGGCCTGCTCGAGCAGGACACCGCCACGCTGCTCGGACGCACGCTGCGGTTCGCCGACCACGACGCATCCGACGTCATGACCCCGCGACCTCGCGTGACCGCGGTGCAGCGGCTCGAGCCGGCCGAGGCCGTGCTCGACCTCGCCCGCCAGACCGGATTCTCGCGGTTCCCGGTGTACGACGAGAACCTCGACGACATCGTGGGCGTCGTGCACGTGAAGCAGGCCGTCGCGGTTCCGCGCGAGCGACGGGCCGACGTGCCGACCTCGGCCCTGCAGTCCGATGCGCTTCGCGTGCCCGAGACGATGAAGCTCGGGATGCTGCTCGGCGAGCTGCGCGGACGCGGCTTCCAGATGGCGGTCGTCGTCGACGAGTACGGCGGCACCGCGGGCGTCGCGACCCTCGAGGACCTGGTCGAGGAGCTGGTCGGCGAGGTCGCCGACGAGCACGACCGCACCCGCGCGGGCATCGTGCGCCGCGGCGACGAGGTCAGCTTCCCCGGGATCCTCCGACCCGACGAGCTCGTCGAACGCACCGGCATCCGCGTGCCCGAGAACGGGGACTACGAGACCGTGGCCGGGTACGTGATCGCGAAGCTCGGCCGACTGCCCGAGGTCGGCGACGAGGTCGAGATCGACGAGGGCACCCTCGAGGTGCGACGACTCGACGGACGGCGCATCGACCGGCTGCGGTTCGTGCCGAAGCCGATGCCCGAACCCGACGGCCTCGATGACGGGGAGGGCGACCGATGAGCGACTGGGCCGGCATCCTCTGGCTGTTCCTGCTGCTGCTCGGCAACGCGTTCTTCGTCGGCGCCGAGTTCGCCGTCATCTCGGCGCGCCGGTCGCAGATCGAGCCGCTCGCCGAGCAGGGCAGCCGTCGCGCGAAGACGGCGCTGTGGGCCATGGAGCACGCGACGCTCATGCTCGCCATGAGCCAGCTCGGCATCACGATCTGCTCGCTGCTCATCCTGAACGTGTCGGAGCCGGCGATCCACCACCTGCTCGAGGTGCCGCTGCAGCTGACCGGGTGGTCCGAGAGCGTGGTGTCCACCATCGCGTTCGTCGTCACGCTCGTGCTCGTGTCGTACCTGCACGTCGTGTTCGGCGAGATGGTGCCGAAGAACCTCTCGTTCTCGGTGCCCGACCGCGCCGTGCTGCTGCTCGCGCCGCCGCTCGTGTTCATCGCGCGGATCTTCCGGCCCGTGATCGTGGCCCTCAACGCCACGGCCAACGGGGCCCTGCGGCTCGTGGGCGTGCAGCCGAAGAGCGAGGCGAACTCGACGTTCACCCTCGAGGAGGTGCAGACGATCGTCGACCAGTCGCGCCGCGAGGGCGTGCTCGACGACGCGAGCGGCACCCTGACCGCGGCGTTCGAGTTCACCACGAAGCGCGTGCTCGACGTGGCCGTACCGATGTCGGCGCTCGTGAGCCTGCCGCCGACGGCCACCCCCGGCGATGTCGAGCGCGCCGTGGCCCGGCACGGGTTCTCCCGCTACGTGATCCTCGGCGACGACGGCGAGCCCGACGGCTACGTGCACCTCAAGGACGTCATCGACCTGGACGACGACGAGTTCGACGACCCGATCCCGGCGAAGCGCGTGCGGCGCCTGGTGTCGATCTTCGACGGCACCGACCTCGAGGACGCCCTGGCGACCATGCGCCGGCTCGGCACGCACCTCGCCCGCACGTTCGACGAGCAGGGCGCGACCACCGGCGTGCTCTTCCTCGAGGACATCATCGAGGAACTCGTCGGCGAGGTGCAGGACGCGACCCGACGCGGCTGAACCGAGCCCCGGGATGCACCCGGGAAGAGGTGGCGCGGCCCGCCTCGGGTCGGCGTAAACTGACGCCGACCCGAGGAAGCGAGGAAACATCATGTTCGACAAGATGATGGCCACGGCCGTGCTCGCTGCATCCGACATCGACCGTGCGAAAGCCTGGTGGCACGACGTGCTGGGCCGCGATCCGGTGTGGGAGGAGCCCGAGGGTGAGGCGTTGTTCTACGACATCGGCGGCATGCCCGTGATGGTGTACCGCAGCGACTTCGCCGGCACGGCGAAGAACACGACGCTCAACCTCATGACCGACGACCTCGACCGCGACATGACGGCGCTGCGCACGCACGGCGTCATGTTCCACGACTACGACATGCCCGGCCTGAAGACGGTCGACGGCGTTGCCGAGCTCGGCGACGAGCGCACCGCGTGGTTCAGCGACAGCGAGGGCAACATCATCGCGATCGGCCAGGCGTCGCCGCAGATGATGGAGGTCGCCATGAAGATGCGTTCCTCGGCGGCGGGGATGGGCTGACCGGCCGGAATGACCTGACGGCCGGAATGACCTGACCGGCCGAAATGACCTGACCGGGGCGATCACCACTCGCCGTCGTTGACCTCGGGCCTCGCGCGGAGGTACTGCGGCGGCCACATCGACGTATCCGCGCCGAGCGCATGCGCGGCGCGCAGGGCGAAGTGCGGGTCGCGCATCATCGCCTTGCCGAACATGACGGCGTCGACCTCCCCCTCGGCGACGAGGCGCTCCGCCTGCTCGGGCATCGTGATCCGCCCGACCGCGGAGACCGGCACGTCGGCGCGGTCGCCGACGTACTCGGCGAGGTGCGCCTGGTAGCCGGGACCGACGGGGATGCGCGCATGGGCGACCAGGCCGCCCGTCGAGACGTCGAAGAAGTCGGCACCCGCGTCCTGCGCCCAGCCGGCGACGATCGCGGTCTGCTCCTCGTCCCAGCCGCCCTCGGTCCAGTCGGTGGCCGAGAAGCGCACGAAGAGCGGCATCCGCTCGCCGATCTCGAGCCGCACGCCGCGCACGATCTCGAGCAGGAGCCGTGCCCGGTTCTCGAGGGTGCCGCCCCAGCGATCGTCGCGGCGGTTCGACAACGGGGAGAGGAACTGGTGCACGAGGTAGCCGTGCGCGGCGTGCACCTCGACCAGGTCGAAGCCCGCGGCGACCGCCCGGCGCGCGGCGCTGCGGAAGTCGTCGATGACGCGCTGGATGCCGTCCTCGTCGAGGGCGACGGGCTCGCGCAGGCCGTCGAACGCGACCGCCGACGCCGAGACGGTGGTCCAGCCGCCGTCCTCGATGGGCTGCGAACCCGGGCGCCGCATCGGCTCGGGCCACACCGACGCCTTGCGGCCGGCGTGCGCGAGCTGGATGCCGGACGAGGCGCCCTGCGATCGGATGAAACGCGTGATGCGGCTCCATGCCTCCGTCTGCGCGTCGTTCCAGAGGCCGGTGTCGTGGTCGGAGATGCGCCCCTCCGGGCTCACGGCGGTGGCCTCGGCGACGACGAGCCCGGCGCCGCCGGCCGCCATCGCGCCGAGGTGCACGAGGTGCCAGTCGTGCGGCACGCCGTCGCGCTCGGTCACCGAGTACTGGCACAGCGGGGGCACCCAGACGCGGTTGCGGATCGTCAGCCCGCGGATCGTGATCGGACGGAACAGCGCCGGCTGTTCGGAGACAGCGTCGCGGGCGTCGTCGGGCGCGGGGCGCTCGCCCGGAACCGGGGTCGCGCTCATGCCGCCAGGCTCCGCAGCCAGGCCTCGAGCGCCGCGGCATCCGTGAACACGTGGCCGTCGCCGCCGACGGCGCGGGCACCCTCGACGTTCTCGGACTTGTTGTCGATGAAGAGGAACTGGTCGGGCGTGATGCCGAGCTCGGCCATGACGTGCCGGTAGACGTCGGCGTTCGGCTTCACGAGTCCGAGCTCGCCGCTCACGAACACGCGCTCGAACAGGGGCGCGAACGACCCCGAGCGCAGCCAGCCCGAGAAGTCGGGACCCGCGTTCGACAGCAGCGCCAGGCGCGTGCCGCCGTCGGCGAGGGCGTGCAGCACGCGCAGCGTGCCGGGGTCGACGCTGAGCCAGCCGCGGTGGTCGAGCGCCCAGAGCTCGTGCACGTCGACCGCGTCCCACTCGACGCCGAGGTCGGATGCCACGGTGTTCCAGTAGTCGGCGATCGACAGGCTGCCCTGGTCGAGCGGTTCGCGGTGCGCCCAGTACGCCGCCCAGAAGGGCTCCGCGTCGACGCCGGCGCGGGCGACGAGGGCGGCGCGATCGGCGTCGGTGGGTTCACGGGAGATGACCTCGCCGTAGTCGAACACGACCACACGCGGGGCGAGGCTGATGGGGGCTGGGGCTGTTCGAGGCATCCACCCCAACCTACCGCCGACGCATGACCCCTATCGTTGGAGCATGACGACCGATTGGCACGAGTGGACCGCCGAGGATGCGGCCGTGTGGATCGCGGCGCCCGGCGCCCACGACGACAAGTACTCGCGGGGCGTGCTGGGGGTCGTCACGGGGTCGCCGGACTACCCGGGCGCGGCCGTGCTCGGCGTCGAGGCGGCGCATCGCACCGGCGTCGGCATGGTGCGGTACACCGGGCCGCGCGCGCTGCGCCAGGCCGTGCTCGCGCGGCGCCCCGAGACCGTGACCGTCGCCGGCCGGGTGCAGGCCTGGCTCATCGGCTCGGGCATCGACCGGAACCGCCGCTCGTTCGTGCTGATCGGCGACCTCGAGCACGCGCTCGCCGACAAGGTGCCGGTGGTGCTCGACGCCGGCGCGCTCGACCTCGTCGGCACGCACACCGCCCCGACCGTGATCACCCCGCACGCGCGCGAACTCGCGGCGCTGCTGACGTCGCGGGAGATCCGTGTCACCGCGGAGGACGTGACCGCCGATCCGGCGACCTGGGCCGAGCGTGCGGCACGGGAGCTCGACGTGGCGGTGCTGCTCAAGGGCGCCGTGACGCACGTGTGCGACCCCTCGGGTGATCGCTTCATCGTCACGGCGCCGACGCACTGGCTCGCGACCGCGGGCAGCGGCGACGTGCTCGGCGGCATCCTCGGTGCGCTCGTGGCCACCCACCCCGTCGAGCTCGCGGGCGACGCGCGGGTGCTCACCACGCTCGCTGCGACGGCGGCGTGGGTGCAGGGCGAGGCGGCACGGCGTGCCAGCGCCGCCGTCGGTGGCGGGCCCGTGATCGCCATGGACATCGCGGCCGCGGTGCCGGGCGTCATCGGGTCGCTCCTCGGGAGCGCCTGACCGCGTCGACGCCGGCCCGGCGTCACGCGTCGGGCAGGAACCGGGCCAGGAACTCCCGGGTGCGCGCCTCGCGGGGGGCCGCGAAGAACTCGTGCGCCGGCGCCTCCTCGATGATGCGTCCCTCGTCGAGGAACACCACCCGGTCGGCCACGTCGCGCGCGAACGCCATCTCGTGCGTGGCCATGAGGATCGTGGTGCCGCGATCGGCGAGCGAGCGCACGAGCTCCAGCACCTCGCCGACGAGCTCGGGGTCGAGCGCGCTCGTCACCTCGTCGAGCAGCAGCAGCTCGGGCGAGGTCGCGATGGCCCGCACGATGGCGACGCGCTGCTGCTGTCCGCCGGAGAGGCGATCGGGGTAGGCGCGCGCCAGGTCGCCGAGGCCGATGGAGCCGAGCAGTTCGAGCGCCCGCGCCTCGGCGGCGGCCCGCGGCATCCGGTGCACCAGGCGGGCGGCGAGCGTGACGTTGTCGAGCACGCTGAGGTGCGGGAACAGGTTGTAGTGCTGGAAGACGATGCCGATGCGCGCGCGGACGCGGTCGGCGTCGACCCTCGGGTCGCTCACGTCGTCGCCCGCGAGGCGGATGACGCCGTCGTCGATGGGCTCGGTGAGGTTGACCGTGCGCAGGAGGGTCGACTTGCCCGATCCGCTGGCGCCGACGAGCGCGACGACCTCGTGCGCGGCGACGTCGAGGTCGATGCCGCGCAGCACGACCTTCTCGCCGTAGGCGCGACGGATGCCCCGCAGGCTCAGCACCGGCGCACGGTCGACGGATGCCGCGGCGGTCGGGCCGCGCGATCCGGATGCGGCGGTCACAGGATGCTCCCGGCCTGCTCGCGGGCCCGCGTCCGCGCGGTGAGCCAGTCGGTGAACCGGATCGTCGGCAGCGCCAGCAGCACGAACAGCAGGCCCGCCACGACGTACGGCGTGAAGTTGAAGTAGTGCGCCGTCTCGATCTGCGCGGCGCGCACGGCATCGACCGCACCGAGCACCGAGATGAGGCCAACGTCCTTCTGCATGGCCACGAAGTCGTTCATGAGCGCGGGCGTCACGCGGCGCACGGCCTGCGGCAGCACGACGCGGCGCATGGTCTGGCCGTGGCTGAGTCCGAGCGAGCGCGCCGCCAGCCGCTGCGAGGGATGCACCGATTCGATGCCGGCGCGGAACACCTCGGACACGTAGGCCGAGTACACGAGGATGAGCGCGATCGTGCCCCAGAACGCCGCCGGCATGCGCTGGAAGAAGTCCAGCCCGGGGATGCCGTAGCCCACGAGGTAGAGCACGATGATGAGCGGCATCCCGCGGAACAGGTCGGTGTAGCCGGCCGCGAGCGCGCGCAGCGGGAAGAACACCGGGCCGCGCAGGGTGCGCAGCGTCGCCAGCACGAGCGCCACGACGAGCACGCCGAGGCTCGCGACGACGAGCACCTGGATGTTGAGCCAGAGTCCCTCGAGCACGCGCGGGAACGACGCCACCGCGACCTCGAGGTTGAAGAAGCTGTTCCGCACGCGCTCCCAGCCGGGAGACCCGATGAGCGCGACGGCCAGCGCCACCGCGAGCACGATCGTCGAGATCGCGCTGATCAGCACCGAGCGCCGGGTCTGCCGACGGCGGAACGCCCGGCGGTCGAGCTCGAGGTCGCTCGGCCGCCACGCGCCGTCGGCCGCGGCCGGCGCGGCATCCGTCATTCGAGGACGGGAGCCGCGTCGTCGCCGCCCAGCCACTCGGCCGCGAGCTCGTCGAGCGTGCCGTCCTCGCGCAGGGCATCGACGGCGGCGGTGACGCGCTCGGTGAGCGGGGAGCCCTTCTCGAGTACGAGGCCGAACTCGTCGCCGCCGGCGCTCGTCTCGGGCAGCTGCCCGACGATCTCGCCGCCCTCGAGCTCGACCGCGGTGAGGTAGAAGGCGGTCGGCAGGTCGACGACGATCGCGTCGACCGTGCCGCTCTGCAGCGCGAGCTTGGCGTCGTCGTTCGTGTTGAACACCTGGGCGCCCGCCGTGGGGGCGATGACCTCCTCGATCGCGTCGAGGCTCGTGGTGCCGGTCGCCGCGCCGATCAGCAGGCCCTTCAGCTCGGCGATCGTGGTGGCGCCGGCGGCGGGGGAGTCCTCGACCGTGATGACGACCTGCGTCGTCTCGTAGTAGGGCGAGGAGAAGTCGACGGCCTCCTCGCGCTCGGGCGTGATCGAGAACTGCTGCAGGTTGAAGTCGAAGTCCTTCGGACCCGGGGCGATGGCCTGGTCGAACGTGGTGCGCACCCATTCGACGTCGGCCTCGTCGAAGCCCAGCTGCGCGGCGACGGCGTACGCGACCGCGGCTTCGAAGCCCTGGCCCGATGCCGGGTCGTCGTCCTGCACCCACGGGTAGTAGGCGGGCTCGCCGGTGCCGATCGTCAGCTTGCCGGGCGTCACGTAGTCGCCGCCGGCCGCGTCGGTCGACGCGCTGGTGGAGGTCGTCGAGGCGCAGCCGCCCAGGGCGAGCGCGGCGGCGGTGACGACGACGAGGGTCGCAAGGGAGCGTCGGGACATCGGGTTCCTCCGGAGGTCGCTGTGCAGGGCTCCAGCATGGCGCACGCGGCGGCGGTGCGTCGACCGCGTGGCGCTGTGTGACGCTCCGCTAGGCTCGTCGGCATGACGGCGGAGGACGTGCGCGAGACCGCCGTGCCCCCCAGCCGCCTCCGCCGATTCCTCGGCGGACGCGCCGGCCTCTGGGCCGCCTTCGCGCTCGTGCACGCCGGCCTCGTGCTGCTGAACCTCTACGGGCAGGGGTGGCCGCTCGGCGATGTCGTCTCGGTCTACCGGGTCTGGGCCGAGAACGCCGCCGACGGCATCGTGCGCATGGGCATCGACGTGCCCTGGGTCTACCCGATCCTGGCCTTCGCGCCGATGGCGGCCGCCCTGGCGTTCGGGTCGGCCTGGTACGCCCTGACGTGGCTCGGCATCGTCGTGCTGCTCGACGCGGTGGCATTCTCGATCCTCATCGGCACGCGCCGCCTCACGCGCACGCGCCGGATCGCAGCATGGTGGTGGCTCGCCTTCCTCGCCCTGCTCGGACCGATCGCGCTCGGTCGCATCGACGCGGTCACCGTGCCGCTCGCGCTCACGGGCATGCTGTGGGCGGCCACCCGCCCGCGCACGGCGGCCGTGCTGCTCACGATCGGCATGTGGGTCAAGGTCTGGCCGGCGGCGGTGATCGCCGCCCTCGTCGTCGCGTCGCGCAAGCGCTGGGAGGTCGTGACCGTCGCGGTGGCGCTCAGCGCGGGCATCCTCGGGGTCAGCCTCGTCGCGGGAGCCGGGCTCAACGCGCTCGGGTTCGTCGCCGAGCAGGCGGGCCGCGGGCTGCAGATCGAGGCGCCGCTCGCGGTCGCATGGCTCTGGCGCATCGTCGGCGGGGACCGCGCCGTCGAGGTCGTGTACGACCGCGAGATCCTCACGTTCCAGATCTCGGGGCCCGGGGCCGAGGTCGCGGCATCCCTCGCCACCCCCCTGATGGCGATCGGTGTGGTCACGGTGCTCGTCCTCGGGATCCGAGCCGTGCGCCGGGGCGCCGCCTTCGGCCGGGTGTTCGCGCCGTTGGCGCTGTCGTTCATCGTCGTGCTCATGCTCGCGAACAAGGTGGGCTCGCCGCAGTTCGTGACCTGGCTGGCCGCGCCGGTCGTGCTGGGGCTCGTGCTGAAGCCCCGCCGATTCCTCGTGCCGGCCGCCCTCGCCGCGGCGATCGCCGTGCTCACCCAGGTGATCTACCCGTACTGGTACGGATGGCTCACGGCCGCGCACCCCGGCTTCGTGCTCGTGCTGACGGTCAAGGTGGCGCTGCTCGCGGTGCTCTTCGGCTGGGGCATCCGGGCGCTGTGGCAGGCTGGGAGCGTCCGGCACCCCGTCGAGGTCGCGGCGGCCGACTGATCGCCGGCCCGTCGCCGCGAGGTTCGGGATGCCGCGTGCCGACCACCCGAGGAGGAACCATGCTCGTCGCATTCTCCGTCGCCCCGAGCGGCACCGGCCGCGCCGACGGCTCGGTGCACGACGCCGTCGCGGCGGCGGTTCGAGTCGTCCGCGAGTCGGGGCTCCCGAACCGCACGACCTCGATGTTCACCGAGCTCGAGGGGGAGTGGGACGAGGTGATGGACGTCGTCAAGCGCGCGACGGAGGCCGTCATGCCCTACGGCTCGCGCGTGTCGCTGGTGTTGAAAGCCGACCTCCGCCCCGGCCACTCCGGCGAGCTCGACGGCAAGGTCGAGCGGTTGGAGCACGCGCTCGAGGACGAGTAGCCGCGCGCACTCGCCAAGGTTGTCGAATCGATTCGATTCGTGCGAGAATCGACCGGTGACCGATCCCATCGACGGGCCGACGACACTGTCGCCGGCCCGTATCCGTTTCGCGCTGCTGGCGCTCGCCCTCGGCGGCTTCGGCATCGGCTCCACCGAGTTCGTCGCCATGGGCCTGCTGCCGAACATCGCGGCCGACCTCCTGCCGGGCCTGTACGCGCAGTCGCCCGACGAGGCGAACGCGGCGGCCGGATGGATGATCTCCGCCTACGCGCTCGGGGTCGTGGTGGGTGCCCCGACCATCGCCGCCCTGGCGGCGCGCTGGCCGCGCAAGCGACTGCTGCTCGCCCTGCTCACGGCGTTCGCGCTCGGCACCCTCGCGTCTGCCCTGCTGCCGTCGTTCGGTCTCGTGCTCGCCGCCCGATTCCTCGCTGCGCTGCCGCACGGCGCCTACTTCGGCATCGCCTCGCTCGTGGCGGCCAGCCTCATGGGCCCGGGCAAGCGGGGCCGTGGCGTGGCCCTCGTGCTCTCGGGGCTCACGATCGCGAACGTCATCGGCGTGCCGGCGATCACGTGGCTCGGCCAGGCCGCGGGCTGGCGCATCGCCTACCTGGCCGTCGCCGGCATCTTCGTGCTCACCTTCGCCGCCGTCGCGGTCGCCGTGCCCTGGCAGGCGGGCGATCCGCACGCCACCGTGAAGCGCGAGCTGCGGGCGTTCACCCGCGCACAGGTGTGGTTCGCCCTCGCGATCGGCGCCATCGGATTCGGCGGCCTCTTCGCGGTGTACAGCTACGTCGCGCCCCTCGCGACCGACGTGACCGGGCTGCCCGAGGTGGTCGTGCCGCTCGTGCTCGTGGTGTTCGGCATCGGCATGACCGTCGGCAACCTCGTCGGCGGCCGGCTCGCCGACTGGAGCGTGCGGCGCAGCATGTACCTCTCGTTCGTGGTGCTCGCGGGGTCCCTCGTGCTGCTCGCCGCCACGGCCTCGAACCCCGTCGGGCTCTTCGTCGGCGTCTTCCTCGTGGGCGGCGCCTCGGCGGCACTCTCGCCGACCATCCAGGCCCGCCTGATGGACGTCGCGCGCGACAGCCAGTCGATCGCGGCCGCGCTCAACCACTCCGCGCTCAACATCGGCAACTGGCTCGGCGCGTTCCTCGGCGGACTCGCGATCGCCGGCGGCCTCGGCTACGTGGCGCCGATCTGGATCGGGCTCGTGCTCACGGTCGCGGGCGTCCTGCTCGCGCTCGCGTCCTTCGCGGTGGACCGGGTGCGCGGCCGCCGCGGCGTGACGGTGCCCTACGCCACCGGCGCGGTCGAGGTCGTCGAGTCGTAGCAGGGTCGAGCGGATGCTGCGGCGAGCCGCGGTCCGCGCCGGAGGACGTGCCGGCGAGGCATCCGCTCAGTCGGACTGGAGCAGGATGCCGTCGAGGATGGCGCGCTTGCGCAGCGCCACCTTCGTGCCCACGTCGAACCCGGCGACGCGGTACTTCTCGCGGATGCGCTTGAGGTAGCTCTTCGCGGTCTCCTCCGAGATGCCGAGCTGGAACGCCACGGCCTTGACCGGCTGGCCGGCGCCGTAGAGGGCCATGACCCGGCGCTCCTGCGCCGACAGCTTGGGCACCGCGCCCTCCTCGGCGAGGGCCTCCTCGAGCTCGGGCGTCAGGTAGGACGTGCCGGCGCGCGCGGCCCGGATGGCCTCGATGATGTTCTCGACCGGCTCGGACTTCACGAGGTAGCCGAGCGCACCCGACCCGAGGGCCTCGCGCACCACGGCCGGCTCGGAGTAGGTGCTCATGAGCATGGTCTGCACGCCGGCCGACTTGAGCATGGAGAGCTTCAGCGAGATCGGGATGTTGTCGCGGAGGTCGAGGTCGAGGAGCACGACGTCGACGGGGAACTCGGGGTGGGCGAGCAGCTCCGACCACGACGCCACGGCGGCGACGAGCTCGATGTCGGGGGCGGCGCCCCGGATCCACTCGGTCAGCGCGCCGAGCAGCATCCGGTGGTCGTCGACGATCGCCAGCCGGATCGGTTGGTCGGTCTCAGCCATTCAGCGTCCCCCTCGGTCGAACGGCCCCGTGGGCCGATGTGCTCCTGCGTGGGCGTTCGGTTGCACCCGGCAGGTGATGTCGATGCGGAAGCCGTCGGCGCCCGCGGTCACGTTGTGTTCTCCGACACTACCGATAGCGTCCCATGTCCCGGGGTCCACACGGCGACGCGAAACCCCCGACACGTCGACGGACATCTGGAATGCGGGCTCGGCGACGTCCTCGGATGCCTCGCGACAGGTCAGGTGCACCCGCAGCGGCGCTCCGGAGCCCTTCGGGTGGTGCTCCGCCGCGAGCAACCAGAGTGCGAGCAGCAGGCCGTCGCGCTGGGACTGGGAGAGGAGGCCGGCGGAGCCCGTGGGGTCGTCGACCGTCACCCGGTCGCTGAGGTACTCGGACTCGGTCACGGCGTGCCGGAGCCAGGTGTCGGTGCGGCCCTCGATGAGCCGCACCCGCAGGCGCGCCGCCAGCGATCCGGCGCGCTCCGCGGCATCGGGCGGCAGGGGGATCGCGATGCGCCCTGAGCCGACGTCGTCGAGCAGCGTCTCGGCGTCGAAGTCGAGCTGCGCCAGCTCCTCCGAGGCGCGCATGCCCACGGCGGAACGGGAGGTGCCGACGGTCGACTGCACGAGCGACAGGTCGAGCTCGCGGCCCACCAGGCGACGGAACCCGGACAGCGCGAGCATCACGAGCAGCATCGGCACGACCGCCGACGCGGCGACGGCCAGGCCCGGCACGACGTGCGACCCGGCTCGCCCGAGCTGCAGCAGCGCCTCGACGGCCAGGACGGCCGCGATGACGGCGGCGGCGATGAGCGGCACGCGGATGCCGCGGATCGCCGCGACCGGGAGGAGCACGGCGCCCGCGGCCGCCGCGGCGGTCGGCGTGACGCCGATGCCGAGCAGCCCCGCACTCGCCGAGACGTCGAGCCAGACCGGCACGGCCAGCCCGGCGAGGAGCACGACGTAGAGCCAGTCGGGCAGCTGCCGCGACACGAACCTCGCCGCGACGCCCACCATGACGACGGCCGCGAGCGCGATCCACGCCGGCCACGGCCCGGGCATGGGCGGCACGTAGTACGGGGCGAGCGCCATCGCGTGCGCGAGATGCGCGGCGACGAGCAGGGCGGCGGCGATCGTGATGCCGGTCGCGAGGCGCCGTCCGCCGTGGCTGTCGCGGACGTCGCCCGTGACGCGCGCGGATCGCGCCGGCCGCCGGAACCCGCGGTCCCGGAGCGCGGCGGCATCCCGCTCGCGGAGCGTCACGGCTTCGGCACCTCCAGCATGACCGTGGTCCCCGACCCGGGGGAGGAGAAGATGCGGGCGCGACCGCCCACCGTGTGCAGGCGCCCGACCACCGACTCGGCATAGCCGAGGCGGCGGTGGTCGACGGCCTCGGGTTCGAAGCCCTTGCCGGCGTCGGTGACCATCGCGCGCACGGTGTGGTCGTCGTCGGTGACGGTCACGTCGGCCTCACTGACGCCGGAGTGGCGCCGCACGTTCTCGAGGCATTCGCCGAGCGCGCCCAGCAGCGCGTCGAGCGTCTCGCGGGGCAGGGCGAGTTGGCCGGCGCCGTGCCAGTTCACGTCGAGGCCCATGCGGGCGAAGCGCTGGCGCACCGACTCGAACGTCGTCGAGAGCACGTCGTCGTCGTCGGACTCGGGTGAGAAGATCGCCGTCGAACCGGCGTCGAGCGGCGCTCCGAGGCGCAGCTGGCGCAGCAGTCGCGCGTCATCGCCCGCCTGCTGGCGAAGGGCGCTGGCCCCGACGCCGACGCCCGAGTGCGCGAGGAGCGACAGCGTCGCGAGCACCGTGTCGTGCAGCACGCGCGCGTCCTGGCGCTGCTGGGCCTCGAGCTCCGAGGCGAGCCGCTCGGCCTCGTGCGCGCGGCCGACCTCGGCGATGCGGTCGGCCGCGTCGGCGATGGCGCGATCGACGAAGTCGCCGAGCACGGCGCAGGCGGCCCACCCGGCGGCGGTCACGGCGGCGGGCGCGCGCACGTCGTGGCCCCACACCGCGACGATCCAGACGACCGCGAGCATCGCCGCGAGCAGCCCGGCGACGAGGAGCTTGCCCCGGTGCCGCACCACCAGCGGGATCGCCACCGACGCGGAGGCGAGACCGCCGATCGCGCACATCGCGGTGACCGTCGGCGGGTCGATGACGGAGGCCGTGCCGAGGATCGCGATGAGCCCGATCGCCACGGCCACGACCCCGAGCGCCGGGAGCACGGCCCCTCGCGACGTGTGCAGCACGACGAGCGCGCCCATCGCCAGGCACAGCACGACGCCGACGACGAGCTCACCGGGCGTCGCGGCGCCGGGCCAGAGCAGGCAGGCGAGTGCGCCACCGGAGCCGACGAGCCCGGCGACGCGTGCCACGCGTCGCAGCAGCCGATCGCGTTCCTTGTGGATGCGCTTCACGCCACCCCCAACCGCACGTCGAGGCACCCCGACACGCAGGTGCCGTCTTTGGAAGAGTAGCGGAGTCGAGGCGCGCCCTGTGCCCCGTACGGGCGACGGCGCTGCGGTCTCACGCGTCGAGGAGCCGGCGCAGTGCGTCGCCCACCACCGCGTGCTCGATGAGGAAGGCGTCGTGCCCGTACTCGGAGTGCACCAGCACCGGCTCGGACCCGTGCACGCTGTGCCGCAGGGCCCGCGCGATCTCGACCTGGCCGTCGAGGGTGAAGTAGCGGTCGCTGTCGATGCCGAGCACGAGGCTCTTGGCCTCCACGGTCGCGAGGGCCGCGGCGACGCCGCCACGACCGCGGCCGACGTCGTGCGAGTTCATCGCCTGGGTGAGCACCACGTAGCTGTTGGCGTCGAACCGCCGGGTGAACTTGTTGCCGTGGAAGTCGAGGTAGGACTCGACGGCGAACCGCCCACCCCCGCCGAGCGGGTCGAGGTCGGACTGCCAGTGCCGCTCGAAGCGCCCGTTGAGCTCGGCGGCCGTGCGGTAGTTCAGCATCGCCATGCGGCGGGCGAGCGCGAGCCCGCGGGTGGGGCCCTCGCCGTCGGGCGCGTCGTAGTACTCGCCGCCGCGGAACGCGGGATCCGTGCGGATCGCCTCGATCTGCACCGAGTTCAGCGCGACCTGGTCGGCGGTCGCGGCGGCGGGCGCCGCGAGCACGGCGATCCGCTCCACGGCCTGCGGCGCCGTGACCGCCCACTCGAGCACATGCATGGCGCCCATCGAGCCGCCGACGACGGCGTGGAACCGGTCGATGCCGATCGCACGGGCGAACGCCAGCTGCGCGTGCACCTGGTCCCGGATGGTGAGGAACGGGAAGCGCGTGGCCCACTCGACACCGTCGGGCGCCAGCGACGCGGGGCCGGTCGACCCCTGGCATCCGCCGACGACGTTCGGGGCCACGACGAAGTAGCGGTCGGTGTCGATCGGCAGGCCGGGTCCGACGACGCCGGGCCACCAGCCGGCACTCGGATGCGCGGGGCCGGACGGGCCGATGACGTGACTGTCGCCCGTGAGCGCGTGCAGCACCAGCACGGCGTTGTCGCGCTGCGGCGAGAGCGTGCCCCAGGTCTCGTAGGCGATGCGCACCTTCGGCAGCACGGCGCCCGACTCCAGCGCGAGGTCGCCGATGCCGACGAACCGGCGGTCGCCGACGGGGTCGCCCTCGCGCCACGCTCCGGTGGCGGGTGCACGGCCCTGCAGCGAGCGGGCGCTCGCCTCCGAGACGATGCGCGCAGGCACCGCGTCGGCCGTCGTCTGCCAGTCCATCTTCCGATTCTCCCGAAGGTGCGCGGCCGGCACGCGATTGTTACGCCGAGCTCGGCCGGAGATGGATGCCGCGACCGCGTCTTGCCCGTGAGACGACGGATGCCGCGAGCCCGTGCGGCCCGCGGCATCCGTCGTGCCCCGTCGTGCTCAGACCCGGGCGGCCTCCGTGGCCTCGCGGGCGGCGGCGAGGCCGGCCTCGAGGTCGGCCTTCAGGTCGTCGATGTTCTCGATGCCCACCGAGAGGCGAACGAGGCCCGGCGTGACGCCGGTCGTGAGCTGCTGCTCGGGCGTGAGCTGCGAGTGCGTCGTCGACGCGGGGTGGATGACGAGCGAGCGGACGTCGCCGATGTTCGCGAGGTGGCTGAACAGCTTCAGGTTGTCGACGAGCGCGCGTCCGGCGTCGACGCCGCCCTTGAGCTCGAACGACAGCACCGCGCCGACGCCCTTGGGGGCGTACTTGTTGGCCGCCGCGTACCACGGGCTCGAGGGCAGGCCCGAGTAGTTGACGCTCGCGACGTCGGGGTGGCTGTCGAGCCACTCCGCGATCTCCTGCGCGTTCTGCACGTGGCGCTCGACGCGCAGCGAGAGGGTCTCGATGCCCTGGATGAGCAGCCAGGCGTTGTTCGGGGCGATCGCCGCACCGAGGTCGCGCAGCAGCTGCACGCGGGCCTTGATGATGTACGCGAGGCCGTCGCCGACCGCCGTCGTGTAGCTCGCGCCGTGGTACGACGGGTCGGGCTCGGTGAGCCCGGGGAACTTCTCGACGTTCTTCGACCACTCGAACGTGCCCCCGTCGACGATGACGCCGCCGATGACGGTGCCGTGGCCGCCGAGGAACTTCGTCGCCGAGTGGACGACGATGTCGGCGCCGTGCTCGAACGGGCGGATGAGGTACGGCGTCGCGATCGTGTTGTCGACGATCAGCGGGACGCCCGCCTCGTGCGCGATGCCCGACACCAGCTCGATGTCGAGGATGTTGATCTTCGGGTTGCCGATGGTCTCGGCGAAGAACAGCTTGGTGTTCGGGCGCACGGCGCGACGCCACTCGTCGGCGTCGTCCTGGTTCTCGACGAACGTGGTCTCGATGCCGAGCTTCGCGAGCGTGTACTTGAACAGGTTGTACGTGCCGCCGTAGATCGACGACGACGAGACGATGTGGTCGCCGGCCTGCGCGATGTTCAGCACCGCGAAGGTCTCGGCGGCCTGGCCCGAGGCCACGAGCAGGGCGCCGGTGCCGCCCTCGAGCGCGGCGATGCGCTCCTCGACGACGGCCTGCGTCGGGTTCTGGATGCGGGTGTAGATGTTGCCGAACTCGGCGAGCGCGAAGAGGTTCTGCGCGTGCTGCGCGTTGTCGAACACGTAGGACGTGGTCTGGTAGATCGGGGTGGCCCGGGCGTTGGTCACCGGGTCGGGGGCGGCGCCTGAGTGCACCTGCTTCGTCTCGAAGCGCCAGTCGGCGGCGTGCTCTGCCATGAGGTCTCCTTCTCGGTCGGGTGTGCGGACCCGCCGCAACCGCGACACACGTTACGACCGCCTCCGGGGGCGGGCAACGGACGCCGACACACGGCGTAACTGCCGCGCGCGGACTCAGGCGGGAGGCGTCGCGTCGGCGTCGCGGGGCGGGTCGTCGGTCCGGGAGGACGGCGTGGGCGGCGGGGGCGGAGGCATCGCGCCGGGCGGCAGCACCAGCGTGCCGGTCGCCGTCGTCGCCTGCGGCCGGAACAGCCAGCGGGCGCGCGGCTCCACGAGCGGCCGGAACACGCGCCGCACCGGCTTCAGCGAGAGCACGATCGAGATGCCGATGCAGAACAGGATCATCGCCGGCAGCACCCAGAACGGCTGGTCGCCGGCGAGGATGCCGCTCTCGCGGAACGGGAACAGCACGAACGTGTGCAGCAGGTAGATGTACATCGTCGCCGCGCCGAACGGCGTGAACCAGGTGGCCCGCCGCGGCATCAGCACCAGGAACGCCACCGAGAGCAGCATCGCCGACAGGAGCAGCAGCAGCCGGATGGCGCCCGACCACGGCTCCTCGTACCCGATCGCCACGTACGCCTCGTCGTAGAGCATGAACCGGCGCAGCTTCAGGTCGCGCCACGTCTCGATGGCGACGGGCATCACGACGAGCACGGCGGCGAACAGGGCGATCGCCCCCGCCCGCCACCGCCACGCGACCGCCCCCGGCAGGTCGAGCCAGCGGCCGGTGAGCTGCCACTGGCGCAACTTCCACCCGAACACGAAGAAGGGGAGCATCCCGAACGTGCGCGACAGCGCGAGGGTCGAATCGATGGTCTCGGTGTAGCCCGCCCCGATCGAGATCACGATGGCGATGAGGAGCGGGTACCGCAGCAGCACCAGGTAGGGCAGCGCGATGCGCCAGATCGCGAGGGCGATGAGGAACCACAGCGTCCAGGACGCCGTCGTGTAGTCGAGGTCGAAGCCGCCGCCGAGCGCCCACCGGATGACGGTCCAGATCGTCTCGAAGATGAAGTACGGGAAGACGATGTCGGTCAGGATCTGCCGCAGTGACCGCGCGGTGGGCGGGCCCGACTTCGCGAAGTAGCCGCTCACGACCACGAACACCGCGACGTGGAACGAGTAGATGAACAGGTAGACGCTGTAGGCGGCGTCGTCCTCGGCGATGAGCGGCAGGATGCCGTGCCCGATCACGACGAGCGTGATCGCGATCCACCGCGCGTTGTCCCAGAGCGGCACGCGTCGCTTCGTCGCGGCGGCAGCGGGCGGCGTGGTCACCATCGCTCCATTCAACCGCAGCCGGTCCGTCGGGCGCAGGGGTTGCGGATGCCGCGAGCGGCCCGATCCCGCTGCGGCACGGCGCTCGCGGCATCAGTTCGCGGCACGGCACAATGGGCGCCATGGGTGTGCTGCGTGCGGTCGTGACCGGTGCGAGCTCGGGGATCGGAGCGGCGACGGTGCGCGCCTTCCGCGCCGCCGGGTGGGACGTGGTGGGCGTCGCCCGCCGCGAGGACCGGCTGCAGGCGCTCGCCGAGGAGACCGGGGCATCCGTCTTCACCGCCGACCTCACCCGCCAGGACGACGTCGACGCCCTGCGCGACCACCTCGAGGCGACCGGCCCGGTGCACGCGCTCGTGAACAACGCGGGCGGCGCGAAGGGCCTCGACACGGTCGAGTCGGGATCGGTCGAGGACTGGGCCTGGATGTTCGACGTCAACGTCATCGCGCTGAAGCGGGTCACGAGCGCAGTGCTGCCCCTGCTGCGACGCGGTGCCGTGGAGCGCGGCGTCGCCGACATCGTGAACGTCACGTCCGTGGCCGGGCACGAGCCGTACGTCGGCGGGGCGGGCTACAACGCGGCCAAGTTCGCCGCGCACGCGGTCACCGCGGTGCTACGGCTCGAGCTGAACGGCGAGCCGCTGCGCGTCGTCGAGGTCGCGCCCGGCATGGTGCGCACCGACGAGTTCGCGCTCGTGCGCTTCGGCGGCGACCGCGCGCGTGCCGAGCAGGTCTACGACGACGTGCCCGAGCCGCTCGTGGCCGAGGACGTCGCCGCGGTCATCGCCGATGCGGTGCTGAAGCCGCGGCACGTCGACCTCGACCTCATCGTGGTGCGGCCGGTCGCGCAGGCGTCGGCCACCCGGCTCGCGCGCGGGCCGCTCCAGGTGCGCGAGGACCCGGGGCGATGACGCCCGACCGCGTCGAGGACTCCGCCCGTCGCCGGAGGATGCCGCCGTCGCCGAGGCGGGATGCCTGGGAGCGCGTCACGACCGTGCCGCTCGTGTGCCTCGGCGTCGCGTTCGTCGTCGTCTACTCGATCTACGTGCTCTTCGACCCGCAACAGGACTGGGTCCAGCCCGTGATCGTCGCCGTGCTCATCATCGTGTGGGTGGTGTTCCTAATCGACGTCGTCGTGCGGGTCGCGCTCACGCCGCGCGGCTACCGCCTGCACTGGGTGGTGCGGCATCCCATCGACGTGTTCTCGGTGCTCCTGCCCCTCTTCCGCGCGTTCCGGGTGCTCGAGCTGCTGCGGCAGGTGCCCTACGTCAACGGGCGCACGGCCACCGCGGTGCGAACCCGAGTGGTGATCTACGCCGCGTCGTATGCGGTGTTCTTCGTGTACTTCATCGCGCTCGTGGTGCTGAACGCCGAGCGGGACGCACCCGGCGCGACCATCACGTCGTTCGGCGAGGCCATCTGGTGGGCGTGCGTGACGGTGGCGACCGTCGGCTACGGCGACGCGTACCCGGTCACGACGGCGGGGCGCATCTACGCCGTGATCCTCATGGCCGGGGGCATCGCCATCGTCGGCACCGCGTCGGCGACGGTGATCTCGGTGCTGAACGAGCAGATCGCGAAGGCCAGGCAGCACGGCCTGGAGGGAGCGGAGGCGGCGAGGCGTGCGGAGGCCGCCTCGAAGGCCGCGGGCGAGGACGCGAAGTCGGCCGCGGCGGATGCGGCCGCGGCGGCGGCCAGCGCCGACGCCGTCGCTCGTGAGGCGACCGCCCTCGACGGGGGCGAGCCGCCACCGGTCTTCTCGGGCACGACGCCCCTCGAGGACCCGGGCAGGGGCGCACCCGAGATCGTCGACGACGACCGGCCGCCGACTACCCTGAAGCCATGACCTTCGACGCGAACGATGCCGGCCTGAACGAGCCCCGCCGCGAGGTGCTCACGTGGGAGGACTTCGAGGGCGCCGCCCGTTCGCTGGCGGGCGAGGTGCTGGCCTCGGGCTTCCGCCCCGACGTCGTGATCGCGATCGCGCGCGGCGGCCTGCTGCTCGCCGGCGCGATCTCGTACGCGCTCGGCACCAAGCAGTGCGGCTCCATCAACGTGGAGTTCTACACGGGCGTCGACGAACGCCTGCCCGAGCCCGTGCTGCACCCGCCGATGCTCGACGTGCCCGCCGTCGCGGGCAAGTCGGTGCTGCTCATCGACGACGTCTCCGACTCGGGCCGCACGCTCGCGAAGGTCGTCGACCTGCTCGCCGAGGCCGGCGCGGAGGTGCGCACCGCGACGCTCTACGTGAAGCCGCGCACGGTGCTCGTGCCCGACTTCGCCTACCGCGAGACCGAGGACTGGATCGTGTTCCCGTGGTCGGCGCTGCCGCCCGTGAGCGCCGCGGGAGACGCCGCGTGAGCGTGCACCTGGTCGGCGGCGGGCGGCTCGAGGCCCCTGACGGCGAGGTCTTCCGCGCGTTCCTCGACGAGGCGCGCGTGCGGGCGCGAGCCGCGGGCCGCGACGATCCGCGCATCGCGGTCGTCACGATCGGGGAGGGCGCGCTCGAGCACGCCGAGGCGTTGCTCGCCGCCGCCGCCCCCGCGGGCCCGTTCGACGTGCACGTGACGGCCGTCGCGACGGACGGCTCGGTGCCGACCGAGGCGTTCGCCGACGTGGACGGGGTGCTCGTGGGCGGCGGGCTCACGCCGACGTACCGCGCCCTGCTCGAGCCGCACTTCGGCGAGCTGCGCCGCCAGGTGGCCGCCGGAACGCCCTATCTCGGGTTCTCGGCCGGCGCCGCCATCGCCGCCGAGCGCGCCCTCGTGGGCGGGTGGCGCATCGGCGGGGTGGCGGTCGCGCCCGAGGCCACGGCCGAGGACCTCGACGAGCTCACGGTCGCCCCGGGCATCGGACTCGTCGACGTGGCGATCGACGCGCACGTCGCGCAGTGGGGCACCCTCTCGCGACTCGTCGCGGCCGTCGAGGCCGGCCTCGTCGACGGCGGGCTCGGCATCGACGAGGACACCGTGCTCATCGTGGGCGAGGGCGGCCTGCGCACCGCGGGCCCCGGGAGCGTGTGGCGGGTGCTGCCCGCCGACCAGGGTGTGCTCGTCTCGACGATCGGGGCCTGACGTGGCCATGACCCTCGACCAGCTGGCGGAGGCCGGGCTCATCGACCCCGGCTGGGCCCGCGCGCTCGCGCCCGTGGCGCCGAGGATCGCGGAGCTCGGCGACTTCCTCCGCGCCGAGACGGCCGCGGGGCGCGGCTACCTGCCGAGCGGCGACCGGGTGCTGCGCGCGTTCGGCGCGCCGATCGACGACGTGCGGGTGCTCATCGTGGGGCAGGACCCGTACCCGACGCCGGGGCATCCGATCGGCCTCTCGTTCGCCGTCGACCCGCACGTGCGCCCGGTGCCGCGCAGCCTCGCCAACATCTACCGCGAGCTCGCCGACGACCTCGGCGTGCCGACCCCCGATCACGGCGACCTCACCTCGTGGAGCACGAACGGCGTCATGCTGCTGAACCGCGTGCTCACCGTGCGCCCCGGTTCGCCCGCCTCGCACCGGGGGCGCGGCTGGGAGGAGGTGACCGACCACGCCATCCGCACGCTCGTGGCCCGCGGGACGCCGCTCGTCGCGATCCTGTGGGGCCGCGACGCGCAGGGCCTGAAGCCGCTGCTCGGTGCGACGCCGGTCATCGAGTCCGTGCATCCGAGCCCCCTGTCGGCCAGTCGCGGCTTCTTCGGGTCGCGCCCGTTCAGTCGGGCCAATGCCCTGCTCGAGGCGCAGGGCGGGCGGCCGGTCGACTGGCGGCTGCCGGCGACGCCGGGGATGCCGCGACCCACCACGCCGGGGGCGGCGACCGCCGCGACGCCGGCTCCGCCCGCCGCGGCGGCTGGGCGTAATCCGGCCGTCATCTCGGCGGAGTAGTCTGACGCGATGCTCGAAGAGGAATACCAGGAACGCCGGGTGCTGCCGCGCCACCTGCGCAAGCCCGAGCCGGCCGAGGCGCCCTTCGAGTTCTCGATCCGCGATGCGCGGCCCGCCGACCTGCCGGCGGTGCGCGAGATCTACAACTACTACGTCGCCAACTCCACCGTCACGTTCGACGAGGATGCGATGACGCTGCGCGAGTGGAAGTCGAAGTTCGCCTACCTGCAGCGGCTCGGCATGCCGTTCCTCGTGGCCGAGTCGCCGTCGGGGCAGCTGCTCGGGTACGCGCTCGTATCGCCGTGGAAGCAGAAGCGCGCCTATCGCTACACGGTCGAGAACTCGATCTACCTCGGCCCCGCGGCATCCGGCAAGGGGCTCGGCCGGGCGCTCCTCGGCGAGCTCATCGCCCGCTCGAAGGCCGCCGGCCTCAAGGAGATGATCGCCGTCATCGCCGACCAGGGCGCCGACGCCTCGATCGCCCTGCACGAGAAGTTCGGCTTCACCGAGATCGGGCGCATGGGCCGGGTCGGGTTCAAGTTCGACCGCTGGCTCGGCACGGTGCTGCTGCAGAAGTC
>Ga0180215_1001846_pt1 | contig 22365 bp, 21 predicted proteins | sample eDN3rd37CBELigBY_FD_128871 | JGI IMG/M metagenome (GOLD analysis project Ga0180215, IMG submission 128871) | Enriched backyard soil microbial communities from Emeryville, California, USA - eDNA 3rd pass 37_C BE-Lig BY (version 2) (version 2) | ecosystem: Environmental > Terrestrial > Soil >... | reverse complement strand
CTCACTCTGAGGAAGAGCTTCGCGTCATTCTATCTGAAAGCTTTAAAAGTGGCGAGATAAACCAATCAGAGTTTAAGTATGTAAATAAAATTTTTGAATTTGATAACCGTATAGCCAAAGAAATTATGGTTCCGCGGACAGAGATCATTTCAATGGAACAAGAAGATACACTTGAGAACTTCTTAAATATCGTAAAAGAAGAAAAATTCACCCGCTACCCAATTATTGATGGCGACAAGGACCATGTTATTGGGTTAGTAAATCTAAAAGAAGTAATGACTGATTTAATTTCGAACCCAGGCGTCCGTAACCAAACGCTTACTGACTACTGTAGACCTATTATTCGTGTGATTGACACGATTCCTATTCATGACCTTCTGGTAAAAATGCAAAAGGACAGAATCCATATGGCAATTCTAATGGATGAATACGGTGGCACTTCAGGTCTAGTTACGGTTGAAGACATCCTTGAGGAAATTGTTGGCGAGATTCGTGATGAGTTCGATATGGATGAAGTGCCAATGATTCAAAAGATGAATGATAATCAGTTCATTATCGATGCAAAATTACTAGTAACTGAGTTAAATGAACTTTTAAACATTGAGATCGAAGAAGGCGAATTTGATACGGTTGGTGGATGGATGTTGACGGAGAACTTCAATGTTAAACAAGGAGACTCCTTACATTTTGAGTCATACACATTTAAAATACTTGAAATGGAAGATCACCACATAAAATATATTGAAGTAACTAAACAGGAACAACAGCCGACCACTGTTGAGTCTAATGTTAACATGAAATCTGACGGTCGAGATTCCTTTCAAATTCCAAGTTCTGAAGTACTTTCATAAAATTATTTACTGCTAGAGGGGGATGGATTCCCCCTTTTTTATTTGCATACAAGTCTATACGATTATGGAATTAAAAAAGCCAACTAGGACGACGACAGTCAAGTCAGTAGCCCGGATGGCTTTTTTACTTGGCTCTTTCTCGAAAAAGCCACTAAATTCTACTTGATTTTAAATTTGTGAGCCACTGCACAGATTCTTTGTTTCATTGCAATACACAAAATAAAGCCTACAATCACTGTAGGCTCTACCTGACTATTGATTCTTTTCTTCTTTTAAAATCACTACATCCTCTTCCATTCTCCCTATCATCAAGAGATGTGAATCCAACCGCTTTTGAATCGTATTGATTTGCCTAGTACTTTTATGATCAAGGCTTTCCACAACTCCCTTGAGAATATGTTCAATCTTTTCGTTTTGGAGTTCTTCCATTCGTTCAAGAGCTTCTTTAATATCTGTAATATCAATCTGATTTGAGGTCACACGATGCTCAATACTATCGACCTTTCCGAGCCCATTTAAACGTTTTTCTATTTGATCCACTTTATCATCTAATAGATCCATTTTCTTTTTTACATCTAAAAGAGTTTCAATAAGTTGGTCTAATTTATTGTCCATAGTTTAGCTCCCCGTTGTTACTAAATTTAGCCTTATTTTAACATCGTTACCTACTTTAATATGTTACAAAACAAGGAATTTGCATTTTTTTATGGCTGTTATATAAGAATTGTCATTAAGTATTCAAAACTACTAACCAAAAAATCTTGTGTGACCAATAAATTTAAAGGGAGATGTTATTTAAGTCTTAAGGAGTAATGAAAATTCAAAGAATTTTTTATATAATGGATATAGATAAACCTAACCTCAGCTCCCTCTCTACTTTCTGTAATCCTTGTAGAAAGGGTATTGCTATTACCCCAACACTCCCCTTCTTATTTCGCTTTTTGGAAATGTCCTTAAATTTTCTACAATGGCAGCCCTGATTGTATTATATGATGTTCCTTCCTCCAAGAAAACGGAAGGAAGAAACTCCTGGAAAGTGGCAAAACTTCTTGCTTTAGGGGTGTTATTGAAAAACACGCTTATATTTAAGAATGAATCATTTTTCAATGAGAATCATGTTTCTACAGAGTTTACTAACTGTAATAAGGACGATTTAAATAATCAAAAATGAGTCTACTTGGGAATGATTGCCAAAAATATAATCATTTTTTGAGAGTATAAGGGAGGAAGTAGATTGGACGGAAAACTTATCATAACTGGAGTGCTTGTATCTTTATTAATTGGTGGAGTGATTTATTATTTACTGTTTAATAAATCCTTAAATAAAGGAAAAAAAGGTGCACAGATAAATGAGACAAATTCTAATAGTAAAAAGGACAAGACACCTGAGTGGCCGGTTATTGATGTCACGCTTGATGAAGTCGTAAATGCGGTCAGACAGTTTTCTGAAAAACTCCCAAAAGGTGTGTATCGTACGATTTTAGTCAATGACGACCATAGCATTGATTTCAAACAACTAGCACACACTTTAAAAGGAATGCCATCTAAAACATTCTATATGTCCAAGGAAACCTACGATATTTTTGAAGAGGTGGATAAGGATATCCCGCCAGTCATTGATAAGGTGCAAAAAGCAGTAGATCAATTTGTGAAAGAACAAAAGAAATATCCTATGCTTCCATACGATCCACTTCGAAGGGTTAATTATTATTTATTAATGCAAGAACGCTATCTTGAAAAGAAACCAGATATTGAATTGTATATAACCGATTATGATGGCTTGTTAAGTCATGAAAAACCAATAGGAAAAAAAGCAGAAGAGTAGGAAAAACACGGGAGTATATCCCGTGTTTTTTAGTATAGTTTAGCAACTTTTTGGCATCCTAACCATGAAAAAGCTGGAAAAAGGATGATGCACTTGATTAAGAAAACTTTAAAACTGGGTTTGCTCTTGTTTTTAACATTAATTACTGTTGGATGTTCCGTTAGTATGGATGAAGAGGTAAACCCTAAAACATTGGATTTTACCGGAAGAGATACAATTGGGGAAGATAATTCCTTTGATACTACAAACGGAGTAGAAATTAACAGTGACCACACTGGTGACCATCTAGATGATAAAAGAATGAAAATAACGAAGGTGGAGCCATCTCCGCAAATTACGAACACTCAAACACAAGTTTCCTTAGAGGAAGTTACCGCTGACCAAGTTGCATTGATCGATGATGTTAGTGATGCGATTATTGTTGAGACAGATAATAATGCCTTTGTTGCAGTTCAACTAGATTCCCATCATAAAAACATAACGGATGACCTTCGAACAAAGATTACCCAGATTGTAACAGCCAATGTAGAAAATGCGGAAGCTGTTCACATCGCAAATAACCCTGAATTTTATCGTAAAATGGAAACCTATGAACGATATTTAAAGTCAGGGACACCTACTAGTGATTATATCAATGATTTTTCTGAAACGATTAGAAGAATCTTTCCAGATGCTCGTTAGCAAGAAGAGTTCAGCCTGCTTTCACTAAAGCTAAACAATACGACAGAAAAAAGCAGCAGTTCGTTCACTGCTGCTTTTGCCTTGTATTTTTTAACAACAGTCACTTTCATTCCCCGTAAGAACAAGACCGTTTTGTTGTTTATCAAAATCCAATGTTAATCCTTCAATATGGTCCTCTATCTGCGGATCAATCGCAACTTGGATCTCATTAATAGTTGTTACTTTATCCTCTGCTTCCGGCTCATCCAGAGCCAGTCCAATTTGTGGGCCTCCTCAGCCAAAGCCTGAGAAAAAGACGCGGATACCTGCAGTGTTTTTATCTTGAAGTATTTCTTTCAATACTTCTTTTGCATCATCAGTGATATGCATATTGTCATCCCTTCCTATCAATCATTACCATCGGTGCTGTTTCCCGATTATATCATCCTTTATAATCTGAGTCACAGTAAATTGCTTACAAATCCATTTTGCTAAAACGGAGGTTATTATAGCTTCCCCCTCTTTTTACCTCTCCATTGTTGGAATAGGTATCATATTATACTTCTATGGTGTTAACATTTTATAAAGGCACACAAAAAGCAGTAAAACCATGAGGTTTTACTGCTAGTTAAATTTATAAATACTTTCTGTGAATTCCTTTTCCATCATAGGTAAACAACATCGTCCGATCTTCTACAACCGTTTCGATATGCGTCTTCCGGCCCCATAGTTGATGCATATAAGGAAGAACCTTTTCAAGATACTTGATGTCTAGTTCAATTCCCTCATAACTATGCTTGATGTACAGTTCTCCATTCTTTTGGTAGTCTCCATCGACCACCATTAAGTATGGAAAACCACCATTCACTCTCATCCCAACCAACTGATCACGAACCTGCTCCCATTCTTTATCAACAATTTTATATTCCTTGCCTTGTTTTTGGAACAAATACATATCTTCCCGCATGACAAGGTCCTTTGTTAAATAGTTCCTTAAAAAAGAGATATCGGACTCAATTTCCCGTACTTCAAAAATCTTCTCTCGCCCAGAGCCGGGTTTAACTCCCCGCTCAATCATTTCTTTTGTTGGGTTATTATAGCGTTCTTCAATGTCCTCTAAAACCTTCAAACCGAGGTAATACGGGTTGATTCCTGTCTTAGAAGGCTGGACAACTCCAGCATTTAACTTCGCAAATTCAATTGCTTCTCCAGGGGTTAAGTCCATTTCTCGAATGATTCGTTGATGCCAATAAGAAGCCCAACCTTCATTCATGATTTTGGTTTCTAATTGTGGCCAAAAATAAAGCATTTCTTCTCTCATCATCGTTAGGATATCCCGTTGCCAATCTGTAAGCTCTCGGCTATAACTTTCAATGAATAAAAGCAGGTCTTTCTCTGGTTTAGGAGGAAACTTTTTCATTTTCTTAACACGTTTTTCTACTGGTTTTTTCTGTTCATCAAGGCTCCATAAGTCATCATATGGAGTCTCAATTACTGTTTCTTCTTCAAAGTCAACGTCGTCCATTGACCAAGATAATTTTGGTCTCATTAAAGACGGATCTATATGCTCTTCAATAGCCAGGACGGCGTCTAAGAAGTTCTCCACTTCTTGCTTCCCATGTTCAATTTCATAACTCCTAATTCTCTCTGCAGTTGCCGCCATACTCTCTACCATGTCCCGCTTTGTATTTTGAAAACGGACATTATTTTTAAAGAAATCACAATGAGCAAGAACATGTGCCACTATAAGCTTATTTTGAATTAAGGCATTCGAATCCAGTAAAAAGGCATAACAAGGATTTGAATTGATTACAAGCTCATATATTTTCGATAAACCCAAATCATAATGCAACTTCATTTTATGGTATTGCTTTCCAAAACTCCAGTGCGAGAATCGCGTAGGCATTCCATATGCCCCGAACGTATAAATGATATCGGCTGGACAGACCTCATATCTCATTGGATAAAAATCTAAACCGAATCCGCGGGCGATCTCAGTGATTTCAGATATCGCATACTCTAACGACTTGCTATCAGCTGACACCGGCTCTCCCCCTTTCTTTTCTTATACTCAATGTATGAAAAAAAAGTGAGAAAGATGAGCGAGCTTGTAACTCTGTCTAAAAAAACCATATAAAAAGCTTAAATAACGATTAAAAGACATCATACCTTTCCACTAAATCACTTATTTTATACAGGCAGAAATTGAAAGTCCTTATATGACAACAAGACCAAGTTTTTCACAGTTGATTTCTTCATGAATGTCATATAATAGTATCAACTCCTCGTAAGGAGGAATGCTTAAATGAATAAAGTGGATTATGATCGAGCGCTTTACTATACTCACCGTTCCCAATGGGATAATTTATTAATCCTGATGGTTCGAACGGAGGATCAATTCCTTTCCAAAAAAATTGAGCATTTCCTACATGCATACAATTTTGAAAAGGATTATACAGTTATTGAAAAACACTTGTATTCCCTGCTAAGATATATCGACCATGCCAACGGAATGCCGGAGCCAGATCCGCTTGAGCCTGTGGATGAAATGAGCATGAATACGACAATTTGACTGGTTTTCCCATTACGCACTGAATTCCACCAATAAAAAACGGCACCTGCTATAGGTGCCGTTTTTCATTATTGATTTTTTACTGCTTCCATCTTTTCTTCCACAAGGTCCATGAGTTTTTGCTCGATATCAGATAGTTTTTTCTTACTTTCATCAAAGCTGTTGCTGCTTACACCGAAATAAAACTTAATCTTTGGCTCAGTACCTGATGGACGAAGGCACATCCAAGATCCATCCTCGAGGAGATATTTTAGAACATTGGATTTTGGCAAATCAATGTGTTCTTCTCCGCCATTTGTTTTAATTCGTGTACTTGTTAAATAATCTTCAATTGCAGCAACTTTTAAGCCATTGATATTGGTCAACTTTTCAGCTCGGAAGGCAGCTAAGGTTTTTTGAATGAGTTCTGCCCCTTCCTTGCCCTTAAGGGTTAACGACCGCAGGCCTTCTTGGTAATAGCCAAACTCATCAAAGATATTTAGCAATGCGTCATATAAAGATAAGCCCTTCTTTTTGTAATACGCACAGACCTCTACAGCAAGAACAGCAGCCTGAACCGCATCCTTATCACGAGCAAAGTCCCCTATTAAATATCCGTAACTCTCTTCGTACCCAAATAAAAACTTGTACTCATTTGTTTGCTCAAACTGATTTATTTTTTCAGCAATAAATTTAAAGCCAGTCAACACGTCCATTGTCTCAAGTCCAAATGATTTAGCGACCGCTGCGCCTAATTCTGATGTGACAATGGTCTTTAAAACTAATCCATTGTTCGGAAGCGTTCCTTTTTCCTTTTTCTGTGTAAGAATATAGTGAAGTAACAAAGCACCAGTTTGATTACCTGTTAGGACAGTATATTCGCCTTGGTCATCTTTAACAGCGATCCCCAATCGATCTGCATCTGGGTCTGTGGCAATTAAAAGATCTGCATCTACTTTTTTCCCTTCTTTAATTGCAAGTTCAAAGGCAGCGTGTTCTTCTGGATTCGGACTTTTCACCGTTGAAAACTCTGGGTCAGGTTGTTCCTGTTCCTTAACAATCGTTACATTCGTATAGTTCATCGCCTCGAGGCCTTTACGAACAGGAATATTGGCCGTTCCGTGAAGCGGTGTAAACACAACTTTCACATCTGTTTCATTAGAAAGTTCGGGGTTCTCAGAAATCGTTAATAACTTTTCTAGATAAGCTTGATCAACCTCTGAGCCAATTATCTGAATGAGCCCTTCATCGATTAGTTTTTGCTCATCAGCGACGTTAATACTTAACTCGTTTTCAATCTGATTCACTCTGTCAATGACACTATCTGCAGAATTTGGTGGTAATTGAGCACCATCTTCTCCGTATACTTTGTACCCATTATATTCCGGAGGATTGTGACTAGCTGTTATCACAATTCCCGCGAAAGCGTTCAGGTAACGGACTGCGAAACTTAAAACCGGTGTAGGACGTAATTCTTCAAAAACATATGTATGTATACCTCTTGTAGCAAGAGTTTTAGCAGCCTCCATCGCAAACTCTGGGGATTTATGTCTACAATCGTATGCAATCACAACGCCGCGTTTTTTCGCTTCTTCCCCATTTTCCTCGATGAAAGTTGCTAAACCGGCTGATGCTTTTCTAATTGTATATATGTTCATACGGTTGGTACCGGCACCAATTTCTCCTCTCATCCCACCTGTCCCGAATTCTAAATCTTTGTAAAAAGCCTCTTCAAGGCCAACTTCATTATCCTTTAATTGTTCTAACTCTTGTTTAAGTTCATGATCTAACCCTTCGTATTCAAGCCATTTTTGGGCCTTTGCCTTCCAATCCATTAATAAGTCCTCCCATAAAAAAATCATATAATTTACATTATAATATAATCTTCCAGTAAACGGAAAGGAGATTTCCAAAACCACCGAATTCTTTATTCAATGGAAAAAAACGCCTACAATTTTGTAGGCGTCTAGTGTCTAAGGTATACTTATTTCTATTTGAATTAAACCAAATAATGATTAGCCGCTTTGGAATAGATGCTTATAAAGTCATTTCCAATCCGCAATGCCTCGACAAACTCATGAAATTGAAAAGGAAAATAAATACCGAATTCCCTTAAGGTTTGTGCATTTTTCTCAAACACTGGTGAATACTTGTGTGAAAGGTCCTGAGACTCTAAAATAGAAATGATTGTCTGCAGGCTTGTAATGACACGGAAAGCATCTCCTAGTGTATTAAAATTTTCAATTTGCTCCTTTGTTGTATAAAGGACCTTATGCTTTTCAAATTCTTTAATGTCTTCATCAGAAAAATAGAGTGGCAAAATACTACTATAAAAATAATCAGCAAGCTCTACCACTTTTTCTACTTGACCTGGTGTCGACGCAAATACAATCTTCAATGATAACCCACCTTTGATCCCTTTTTCTCCACTTAGATAAAACTAGGATAACATAGAACCAAGTTATTATAGTGTGGTAATTATGACCATAGGGAATCGAAAAAAGCTGGTCTAGCAGTGGTTTCAACCTAGAAGCCAGCCAAATGGAAAAACAAGTATAAAAAGGAGAAAATTTATGATAGTGACTAGAAAAAAAGGACAGTGGTGTGAATTCACTGTCCCAGTACAATGGACCACATATACGCTAGACTTTCTATTAAGAAGTGTTTGGAAAGCACCTAAAAAGTTGGTACATGCCTTAAGGATGGAAAAGAAGATTCAGATCAACGGCGAACCGCCAAACTGGAATAACCAGCTAATTACAGGCGATAAGCTGCAAATAGAACTTTTTCATCCTGAAGCATACCAGGTTAACCCTACCTTTTTAGATGTTGAACTTTTGTATGAAGACGATCATCTAATGATTTTTAATAAACCAGCCTATATGGATACCCATCCTAATGAGCCAGGTGAAAAGAATACCTTGTTAAATGCTGCTGCCTTCCATTTGCAAGCAAACGGTGAAAGTTTAAATCCTCGCCATATCCACAGACTCGATCGTGACACAACAGGAACGGTTCTTTTTGCCAAACATGCACTAATTGGCGCCATTCTAGATAGAATGCTTGAAGAACGTAAAATTAAACGTACCTATCTTGCAATGACTGATGGTCTGATGCTGATGAACAAAGGAACCATTAACAAGCCAATCGGACGAGATCGCCATCACCCTGTAAGGAGGAGAGTATCGAATACTGGACAGCCTGCCATTACCCATTTTGAAGTCATCCACCGCCTTCATAAGGAAAAAAAGACACTTATTCGCTGTTCATTAGATACAGGGCGAACGCATCAGATACGCGTTCACTTAAGCGACCTCGGATATCCACTTTCTGGTGATGTTTTATATGGTGGCAGTAATGTCTTTGAGCGTCAGGCACTTCATGCAGTAAAAATTGAATTTGTCCATCCTTTTACAGGCGAAACCATAGTATGTCATGCACCATTTCAAGATCAGCCACCAATCTTTACAAATATTGATCCTTACTCAATATAAATCCTAATGTTATCTTTTTCAGTATGCATATAGTTACTTTGTAGAGATAATTTGGATTTCCCAGCTCTATCTTAGGAAATCTCCATAATAAAAACCCTTCCGGATTATGGAAGGGTTTTTATTATTATTGGTCCCGCTCTTTCGATAACGGAATGCCAAATTATTCAATTACTTAATCTGTTGATTTTTTCATACTTCTGAAAATCAGGCTAGCAATAAAGACAATCGCAAGTGCTCCAATTAATGCTGGAAGAATCGCAAAGCCTCCGACAATTGGTCCCCATGAGCCTAAAATTGCTTGCCCTAGCCATGCACCGATAAAACCAGCAATAATATTCCCTATGACTCCACCTGGGATATCTCTTCCCATGATTAGTCCTGCTAACCACCCGATAATTCCTCCAATGATTAACGACCACAGAAAACTAAACATTCAATGATCCTCCTTTATTATTTGAAGTGATTCCAATATCAATGGTCTACCTAAATGGATTATTACAATCTTTAAGGATGAAAACATCCCTTATCCACAAGTATGTGAAAGTTAAATCTAATTTACTCGCTTTCATAACAGGGAATTTTTACAATTTAAAAAGCGACCGCCTTAGTAGCAATCGCTTCTATCTATGTGAACGGTACTTATACCGGGATTTTCACTTATTTTGTATTGTACTTTTTGTGTTCCCGGTTCAAATTTGTCCTAAACTTTTCTGAAATAAATTGGGCTTATCTTTTCATTTAGGAAATAATAAACGCGATGGGACAATTTGTTACCAAAGACTGAAAAAACAAACTGCAATTTATCCTTGAAATTTCAAGTAAAAGCGAATAATATATTATTCGTGCTTTAAAAATGTTCGTATTAATGGAGGACCTCATGTTTAAACTTACTGAAAACAACACGAATGTCAAAACTGAACTTTTAGCAGGTATGACAACTTTCTTTACAATGGTTTATATTGTGGTAGTAAACCCTGTTATTCTTGCAGATGCAGGTGTACCGTTTGAACAAGTATTCACTGCTACCATCATTGCCTCAGTGGTTGGAACCTTGTGGATGGCCTTATTTGCAAATTATCCTATTGCCATCGCACCGGGAATGGGGCTTAATGCATACTTTGCCTATTCTGTCGTAGGGACTAACAATATTTCTTATGAAACAGCATTTGCAGCTGTTTTTATCGCAGGCTTAATTTTTGTTCTGTTGAGCTTAACATCCTTCCGGGAAAAGTTAATTGAGTCAATTCCAGAAACACTAAAGCATGGAATCACAGCTGGAATCGGACTCTTCATTGCCTTTATTGGGCTAAGGTTAACAGGGATTATTACGTCACATCCAACAAATTTAGTTGCCTTAGGTGATTTACATTCGCCGGTAGCGGTCCTTGCCCTCATTGGACTTGCGATCTCGTTAATTCTTATGGTTCTTAATGTTAATGGAGCTCTCTTTATTGGAATGGTCATTACAGGTCTAATTGCGTACTTTACGGGACATCTCTCTTTTGAACAAGGATTTGTTTCTCGGCCAACACTTCCAGAAGGACTGATTGTCTTTAATCCTTTTACGGCTTTCGGAGAAGTGATTTCACATAGTCTTTACGCTGTTGTCTTTTCCTTTATTCTTGTTACGATATTTGATACAACAGGCACAATGATTGGCGTTGCTCATCAAGCTGGGTTAATGAAAGGCAAAAGTCTACCAAGAGCTAAGCAAGCCTTACTTTCAGATTCAATTGCTACAGGTGTTGGAGCTATGTTTGGAACAAGTCCAACAACCGCGTTTATTGAATCCTCATCTGGCGTGGCTGCTGGAGGACGTACAGGATTAACCTCCCTGACAGTAGCAGTATTGTTCATCATTGCCGCATTCTTTAGTCCATTAGTTGGTGCTGTCTCCGGATTGTCGGCCATTACCGCTCCAGCGTTAATCATTGTAGGAAGCTTAATGATGGGAAGTATTGCTGAAGTTCGATGGAATGAGCTTGAAGAAGCTTTCCCTGCCTTCTTAATTATTTTGAGCATGCCGTTAACATCTAGTATTGCAACAGGGATTGCTCTTGGCTTTATTTCTTATCCATTGCTCAAGCTTGTGAAAGGCAAAGGACGCCAAGTTCACCCAATGCTTTACATCTTTGCTGTTCTATTCTTTTACCAACTTGCCTTTTTACCACATTAATAAATATGATTTATGACAAAAACCGCATAAGCGGTTTTTTGTCGTTTGTCGATTATTAGTGCATTCCGCCTAAAATATTGTAAACAAATCAGAATATATGTAACTTTTTACACAACAATGGTTGAACTCTGTAAAATTTCTGTTATACAATAAGTTTAAATAGTATATGAGCGGAATGGGGAAGTTTGATGGTACTGTTCAAAGACCTGTTATTTAACCTTCTTTTTATCCTAATTACATCTTTTCTTGTCCAATATTTTTTTATGAAATATAAAAGGCAACTTCCAAAAAATCTTGCGAAATGGTTGATTGTTATTGCTGCCGCAATCCAGGTTTTCTTTTGCATTCACTTTTCTTACACCGAGGATAATCAACTTTTTTATGACCTAAGAGTCATTCCAATTATCCTTGTTGGCCTCTATAGTGGAATTCCTTCAAGTATTTGCATTTTCTTCCTTTCCCTATTATTGAGGGTTCCATTTGGCGGCGTCGGAATCTGGCTTCATGTTGCTCTAATGGTCCTAATTACTCTAACCGTTTCTGTTCTTTCAAAGTACTTTCGCAGAAACCCAATGTCGCGCAAACTAAGTTTAGTCGCCATGATTTCAGTTGGCTATTCTTTATTGTCCTTCATTTTTGCGTCCTTACTTAATACGAATCAATTAGATGTATTCCTCTCCATTATCTACACAATGACCCTTTTAGCAGGCGTAATGATAGTCGTCTTTTTAATTGAGTTAATTCTTCAAAATATTATTCTGCGTGACGCTGTAGTCAAGTCTGAAAAAATTGAAGTCATTTCTCATCTTGCTGCTAGTGTCAGCCATGAGGTCCGGAACCCTTTGACGGTTACTAGAGGGTTTCTACAAATGTTAAAAGACCCAACCATTCCAGAAGAAAAAAGACAGTTTTACCTTGATACGGCGATAGATGAGTTGGACCGTGCAGAAGTGATCCTAAAAGACTATTTAAGTTTTTCCAAACCTCAACATCACCAAGTATCAATATTAAATGTTAAAAATGAAATTGAAAAATCACTAGAGCTCCTTTCTCCCTATGCTAATCACAACAGTGTAAAAGTGACTAAAGACCTTACAGAAGATCTTTATATTAATGGAGATGCAGCAAAATTTCAGCAGTGTTTACTAAATATCTTAAAAAACGGGATTGAAGCAATGCCTAACGGTGGAACTCTTACGGTTCAGGTAAACCAATCCCAAACCTCCAAAAGTATTATTATAAATATCGAAGATACCGGTATTGGGATGACAGCTAGTCAGTTAGCCAAACTCGGTGAGCCCTATTTTTCCACTAAAAAAGATAAAGGAACAGGACTCGGCATGATGGTTGCATTCAAAATCCTCAAGGAAATGAATGGGTTTGTGGATTCATCAAGTGAAGTCAACAAAGGCACTCGTTTTACCTTAATCTTTCCGATGATCAATCTTCCTTATAAAAGTGAAATTTTATCCAATACTACCGTTAGTGAAATCAACTACTGATAGTTGGTTCTTTTTTTTGAGGCTTCTTTCTAAACCTTTTTTGTTTTTGGGTAAAATACTGAATAGATTCGCACCGAAAAAAAGCAATTTTAATGATGAGAAAAGAGCTTGCAATCTTAGTAAACGAACAATTCTATCCAGCCTAAAACTCTGGAAATTTACACCTTTCTTACGAAACAGCTTTTTTCAAATTCACTGGAGGAGCCATGGAAAATTTCAACACAGAGTTGTTACCTTTGAGCCCAGAATTTTTTGATCAACCTACATTGTTACTTGCAAAGTCACTACTTGGTTGCCAACTCGTTAATTTAACAAAAGAAGGTGTAACAGCGGGATACATTGTTGAAACAGAAGCATATATTGGTCCTGATGATCGAGCTGCACATAGTTTTAATCATCGCCGGACAGCTAGAACTGAAGTCATGTACCACCGCTCAGGGCTTGCATACACCTATCAGATGCATACTCATTGCCTTTTTAATGTAGTGAGTGGCGGTGAAGGGAAACCAGAAGCGGTTTTAATTAGAGCCATACACCCTTCTAGTGGGATTGAGCTCATGCAATCACGAAGAAAGTCACAACAAGGAGTGAACTTAACAAATGGACCTGGAAAGTTTACAAAAGCGATGCAGATAACAATGGAAGATTACGGACATCTCTTAATATCCTCTCCTCTTTTTATCGCCGCAGGTTACAAGCCAAATAGCATTTCCATTGGCAAAAGAATTGGAATTGATAACTCAGGCGAGGCCGCTGAATATCCTTGGCGCTTTTGGATTACGGGAGATAAGTTTGTTTCAAGACATCAAAAAGCAGACAAAGTTGAAATAATCGAGTAAAAATTACTATCTAATCGAAAGCTAGAATTTATGTTGGAGGGCGATAAACCAATGAAGAAAGCCATCTTCCTTGACCGAGACGGAGTCTTAAATGAGGTATTGTCCAGTAGAGTGAAATTTGTCAATCATCCAACCGACCTCTATTTACTAGAAGGCGCTGCAGAAGCCGTAGCTAAACTAAGTAAAGCTGGATATGATATCTTTGTCGTTACTAATCAAGGTGGTGTCGGGCTAGGATTTCTAAAAGAAAAGAACCTGAGAAAGATTCATGATCATTTAATGAAGGTCATCCAAGAGCAAGGTGGGATGATAAAAGAGGTTGTTTACTGCCCACATAAACCAAAAGCAGGTTGCCAGTGCCGGAAACCAAATCCTGGGTTACTGCTAGATCTTGCCCAACGACATGATATCGCTCTTACAGAAAGTGTGATGGTCGGCGACCATGAGCGAGATATTGAAGCAGGAAAAAAGGCTGGATGCAAAACTGTATTCATTGGGGATGAAGAAACGGCTGCTGATCGAAAAGCCCCATCCCTTCATGCTGCTGTGCCAGCGATTTTAGAGTTGTTAGAAACTGTTTAAAAAGGCTGTTTTCGGAAGGATTGTTGTTAGATTAAGTCGCTTTTCAAATACATGCTTTGGTTTTTACATTACCTGAAGTGGATATCAACACACCAGCGACTAAAAAAAGAGTTGACCTTTTTCTAAATAGCTGTTATCATCTCTATTATTATTCTAAAATAACAAACAAATAACTTACCTTGTATATGTTCAAGAATATGGCTTGAACGTCTCTACCATGCTTCCGTAAAATGCATGTCTACAAGGGAAAATGTCCCCTATATTTTTGGTGACCTTTTTTCCTTTGTAGGCTCTGGATGCATTTGCTCCAGGGCTTTTTTGTTCAACATACCACTACTAGGAGGTCACCATGAAAAACTTTTTTATGTTTGAACAGCGTAATACAAATTATCGAACAGAAACAGTCGCCGGCATAACTACCTTTCTATCAATTGCTTATATCTTGGTTGTGAATCCGATGATTCTCAGCCAAGCTGGTATGGATAAAGGAGCTATTTTTACCGCTACGGCTCTCTCTGCCATTATTGGCTCTTTACTCATTGGCTTATTAGCAAACTTCCCAGTTGGAATCGCACCAAGCATGGGCTTAAATTCCTTTTTCACTTTTAGTGTTTGTATTGGAATGGGTGTTGAATGGGAAATTGCGCTTACCGGTGTGTTTATTGCAGGTATTTTATTTATGATACTCAGTATTTTAAAAATACGAGAGAAAATCATCAATGTTATTCCTCAAGACCTCAAGTATGCCATTGCTTCGGGGATTGGTTTCTTCGTTGCATTCATTGGATTGAAAAATGCTGGAATCGTCGTACAAAGTGATGCCACTTTTGTTACAATTGGCGATTTGACATCACCGGGTACACTATTAGCCCTTTTTGGTTTTGGACTAGCCGTCATTCTAATGGTACGTGGCGTCTCAGGAGGAATCTTCTATTCTATGGTCATCACCACCATCGTTGGAATGCTCTTTGGTCAGATTGCTAGACCTGAAGCAATCATTGGTGAGATTCCTAGCTTATCCCCAACATTCGGGGTTGTATTCACCCGTCTTGGGGATATCTTCTCCCTAGAAATATTGGCAGTCATTTTTACCTTCCTTTTTGTCGCCTTTTTTGATACAGCTGGTGCATTGATCGCAATCGCTAGTCAGGCAGGTTTAATGAAAAACAATGAAATTCCCAATTCCGGCCGTGCTCTCTTAGCGGATGCAACGACTGCCGTTGCTGGAAGTGTGCTTGGAACCTCCACAACGGCTTGTGTCGTCGAATCCTCTGCCGGAATTTCTGTTGGTGGACGAACTGGGTTTACATCAGTTATTATTGCAGGTTGTTTTGCAATTGCTTTGTTTTTCTCTCCACTGCTATCGATTGTCACACCAGAAGTAACAGCTCCTGCATTAATCATTGTTGGGGCCTTAATGGCAAGCGAGATGAGCAAAATAAATTGGGGCAACCTTACCGTGGTGCTGTCGGCTTTTATTACCATTATTATGATGCCTCTTACCTATAGCATTGCAACTGGTATCGCCATGGCCTTTATTTTGTATCCAATTAGTATGGTTTCCTCCGGTAAATGGAAGGAAGTCCATCCGATTATTTACGTCTTAGGAATCATGTTTATTGGCTATTTCATTTTCCTTTAAGCCATATGGTAATAGGCCCATTCATAAAAAAAATCCCGCCATCAACCTTGGCGGGATTTTCTTTAGGTTATTTATTTATCCATGCAAAGCCAATTGTCCCTTGTCCAGTATGAGTACCGGCAACTGGACTGAACATTGTCGTCGTGAAAGTAATTCCTGGGTATTTCTTTTGTAATTCTGCACGCCATTCTTCAGCCGTTTCCTTAATATTGGCATGAATAATGCTCGCTTCTTCAATTAAGTGGGAAGCCTCCTCAAAAATTTGGAAGAGTCTCTCCTTTACTTTCTTTTCCGTTCTAATTTTATCAAAAAGGAGCACCTTTCCATCCTCAAACTGTACGATGAGCTTAAGTCTAATTAGGCTTCCGATAAACACTTGTGTCGTCGAGAGACGTCCCCCTTTATGAAGCTGTTCTAAGCTTCCCGGAGCCATAATCAGTCTCGCCTTATCTGGAAGAGTTCTAAGGTACTCAACGATCTCCGAATAAGACCTACCCTGCTTTTGCATTTCAACGCCATCATAAACCATCTTCCCTAGTGGGTATGAACCAATTTTAGAATCAATGACTTCCACTTTATATTCAACCATACTAGAAGCCGCTATCGAAGCTTGATATGTTCCTGTGAGGGAGCTTGAAGCATGGATAGCAATAGCATGCGTGTACTTTTCTTTTAACTCCTTATACAGCTCTACAAATTCACCAATCGCCGGTTGAGATGTCTTGGGCAATACCTTAGAAGATGCTAACTTTTGATAGAAATCCTCAGCAGTTATGTCCACACCTTCAAGATAAGATTCGTCTCCAAAGCTAATGCTTAATGGGACCACGTATACATGGTTATTTTTTATAAATTCCTCTGGTAAGGTTGCTGTACTGTCTGTCACCCAGGCAATTTCGTGTTTTTGTGTCATAGTGCCTCCTGTTTTAACAATTCAAAACTTATTATCTTTTATCACAATACTAATATTATAAACTAAACTTGAAAAATTCTTAAGATATCCCCATCATATATGAAAAAGTCACATAAAAGCTATGAGTATTTACACTAAATCCAAAATGTTTATGAACTTTTCCCCTTTCCTTCTTTTGTCATTCTTTCCCCTTGGTACCTTTTGTATAATATGAGAAAATATAGTTAATCTACATTATTAGATAGGAGGAACATAGGTTATGCCAAATAGTTTAAAAGATTCAACTGTCTTACATAATGGTGTGAAAATGCCTTGGTTAGGTCTAGGCGTTTATAAGGCACAAGAAGGATCAGAAGTCATCAATGCCGTCAAAGCAGCCATCAAACATGGTTATAGAAGCATTGATACTGCTGCTTTTTACCATAATGAAGAAGGTGTCGGGGAAGCAATTAGGGAGTCAGGGGTTCCACGAGAAGAACTATTCATTACAACGAAAGTTTGGAATACTGACCAAGGGTATGACCAAACTCTTAAAGCATTTGAAACTAGTATTCAGAAACTAGGCTTAGACTACTTAGACCTCTATTTAATTCACTGGCCGGTACCAGGAAAATACGTTGAGACATGGAAAGCACTCGAGCAATTATATAAAGAGGGAAAAGTGCGTGCAATTGGGGTAAGTAACTTCCAGATTCACCATCTAAACGATTTAATGAGCCAAGGTGAAATAAAGCCAATGGTCAATCAAGTCGAATATCACCCAAGTCTTACTCAAAAGGAACTTCTTACATTCTGTAAAAACGAAGGCATTCAACTAGAAGCCTGGGCACCGCTTAAAAGAGGTCAATTTCAAGAATACCCAACAATTTTGGACATTGCCCAAAAGTATGGAAAATCACCAGCACAGATTATTATCCGCTGGGATTTGCAGAACGAGGTGGTTACAATTCCAAAATCCGTCAAAGAACATCGAATCATAGAAAATGCAAATGTGTTTGATTTTGAGCTAACTGCAGAGGAAATGAAAACAATTGATAGCTTAAATAAAAATGAACGAACTGGTCAAGATCCAGACAATTTTGTTTTTTAATTTTATTTTTTTAAAACCTTCTTGCCAAAACTGATAAGGTAAGGATATTTTTTAACCAATAATCGTTCCATTAAATCAATGTTAGGATTATAGCAACCGAATTAGATTGAACAAGCGAGGGAAACACTCCTCGCTTTTTTATTTACATTTTTATATAACCAACCTTTAGTACCTAGTAATAAAAGTCACATCTAATTTTAATTATACGTGGTAAACTTCAGAGGAATATCCACACTATTAAAATAAGAAACGGGTGAGAAAAAATGAGTTTTCCACAATTAAAAATCGGTCATATGATCACAGAATATCCAATTTTACAAGGTGGAATGGGGGTGGGAATATCACTTAGTAAGCTTGCCTCGGCCGTAGCAAATGCAGGAGGAATTGGGATCATTTCTGGAACAGGTATCTCTGTTTCCGAATTACGAAGTCATATTAGAAAAGCTAAAACACTTACTAAAGACTCTGGTTATATTGGTGTTAATGTATTATTCGCGATGAATGATTTTGCCGAAAAGATGAAAGCTGCCCTAGAAGAAAAAGTAGATTTTATTATCTCTGGTGCTGGAATTTCGCGGGATATGTATGCCTGGGGGAAAAAAGCAGGAATTCCAGTTCTCTCGATAGTCTCCTCTGCAAAACTAGCTAGAATTTCTGAGCGGTTGGGGGCAGCGGCAGTTGTTGTTGAAGGATTTGAAGCAGGTGGACATTTGGGAACAGATCGTCCATTGTTCGACATCCTTCCTGAAGTGGTAGATGCAGTTCAGATTCCTGTCATTGCTGCTGGAGGGATTTTAACTGGTGCAGATATTGCAAGAGCAATTAAACTGGGAGCAGCTGGAGTTCAAATGGGGACCAGGTTTGTTGCTAGTGAAGAATGCGACGCTCCGCTCACATTTAAACAAAAATATGTAGAAGCAAATGAAGAGGACTTAAAATTATTCAAAACGACAGTGGGTCTAAATGGGAGGGCAATCTCTAACCATTTTACACAATTACTCTTAACTTCAGATAAACTACGAATTACAAAGTGCCGAGATTGTTTGAAAAACTGTTCCTACCGTTTTTGCACGCTTGACTCACTGCTTACATCTATGAATGGTGATGCCGAGAACGGATTAGTATTTGCTGGGGCACGAGTGGGTGAAATAAAGGATATCTTATCAGTAAAACAAATCTTTGAAAACCTTAGCAAAGAATACGCTGAGGCGACTCGCTAATTAGTCATACTGTCAACCGTGAAGAAGACAACTCAAAAATAACTAGAGTTGTCTTCCTCTGATTACAAGGGAATGGTAAACTCTCTGTCGCGAATCTTTTCATCAGAAAAAATTCTTTCTGCATAATATACTTCCTGTTCGCCCATCAAACATACCGTTGAACTTCTAGTGCCATACCCTTCACTTTTAATAAAAAGTGGCGAGAGAACGCGTTCCAATTGTAAGCCTACCCCTGTATCTGGCAGCCTATCATCTGGCGCAGGGTCTGCATTCTTTAATAAGGTAAAAAGGTCTGTAACTAGTTCAGACTTTCCCTCGCTTCCATCCCTATGAGCATGGATTATCCTCTGTAAACCAGCTTTCCCTGTGTTAACCTTTGGCCAATCGCTATCTAGGAGATGATTACTTAGACCATAAACCCCGGGTTGAGCTTTTACAATTTCTTTTCCTTTGTTGGAGTAGTAGAATAGCTCCTTGGTACTTCCAGTCAATAGATTATATCCAGGATAGATACGGTCCTGCTGAGACACTTTTTCTAGATAACTTTTAGGAGATTCATTCCCTTTTAGAAATTTTGAGACCAATTCCCCTCTAGAGGACTTTCCTTCACTCGTGTCATTTGGGTCTCGGTAGTTTGTGAGAGCCGCAAACCTCCCTGTTGTTGTGACCCCCATCCATGTTCCCATCTTCTCCAGATCTCGACCAGCAAGTATATGCGGCGCATCGTTCCAAAAATCAGCGTCTGCTGTTGGTCGAGCATACGACTCATCACGATTCGCTGCAACAATTAGCTTGTATACTGGATGTGCGTCAAAAGCAAAGAGAATTAAACACATTTGGTACACCTGCTTCCTATTCATGTCTTCTTCTCATTATTCTATCTCAGTAAATAGACAAGTACCATGTTCGTTTCACCATTTTGACACTCTAGACCGTTTATTTCTATCATCTTTGACTCTAATAAGTGGTATCCTATAGTAAATACAATCTAAAAATCCAATAATTTAATATCGTTTTTTTCTATGGAGGTCGAAAAGTGGATTTACACCAATTATATATTTTTACTAAAGTTGTTGAAAACAAAAGCTTTTCTAAGGCAGCTGAGGAAGTCTTCCTTAGCCAATCCACTGTAAGCTCTCATATTGGAGCACTTGAAAAGAGTTTAGGTGTTAAACTCTTTGATCGAGTAGGCCGAGAAAGCGTATTAACCCCTCATGGAGAAAGACTTTATCATTGGGCACAACAATTGCTCTTAATGAAGGATCAGGCCTTGCTGGACTTAAGCAATGGCATGACGGAGCTGAAGGGTGTAATCCGAATGGCGGCTAGTTCTGTGCCAGGACCATTCTTAGTTCCCCAAATGATAAAACAGTTCAGAAAAGACTACCCTTCGGTTACCTTCCATATTCAGGAGGCATCATCGAAAATTACAGCAGAAAAGGTCCTAAATGGAAGTGTAGATATTGGTATTCTTGGTGAAAAGTATGAAGATGAACGCCTTACCTATACCCCCTTATTAAAGGAACATCTTGTTTTGATTACTGCAAATGACCTTAACATTCCAGACCCTGTTACCATCCAGGACCTAATAAACTATCCTTTTGTAATGAGAAGTTCTGACTCAGGGACAAATGCACTCTTAGAAAGACTCTTGAAGAAGAATAATATCCCAAAGGAACAGTTAAATATTATTGCCTATACTGACTCAGGACAAAGCTTGATACAATTTGTGAAGCAGGGGATTGGAATTGCAATCATTTCGGAATTTGCTGCAAATGAATACAGTTCAAACCAACTAATTAAGAAATACGCCATTAAAGACTTTGATGAAGAACGCTTTTTTTATCTTGTTTATAATAAAAACAAGACCTTATCCTTAGTAGCAAAATTGTTTATTACAAACGCAAAGAAGCTTATCTAAAAACGTAGAAAGACAATAAATTGGAATAACTACAATGATGATATATAATCAAAGGCAGGTTCATTATAATCCTAAAACCAGAAAGGGGAATTCTTATGAGTAAAATGAACAATTATATTACCGGTTGGATGAGTCATCGAAATGCGCTACTTGAATTAATCAATACTCTTGGCAACGATAACCTACAATACAAACCGTGGGACGGGGCAATGACGCTCTCTGAGCTCGTATTACATATTTCTACTTCAACAAACATGTTTACCAACACTGTTAAACAAGGTGTGTTTGTACCTCCTACGACGCCAAAGACACCAGAAACGATAGACGAATTAAAACAAATCGTCCAGTCTGAAACAGACCAAACAAAGAATATCTTAGAAGCAATCACTGAGGAGCAACTAGACCAGTTAGTCGAATTTAGTGGTATGAATATGTCTGGCATGGCGATGCTTGAGACTGCAAAGGATCACGAGATCCATCATAAAGGGCAACTGTTTACCTATGCTCGATTAATCGGAATTGAAGAGCTTCCGTTCTTTGTTAGCCGTTAATTTAGGAGAGTTCGATAGAATGTAAAACCGGCGAGAGTTTCTTACCGGTTTTTTTGTAATAGATTCTTTCTAGAGGGAATCTATTACCCATTTAATTCTTCCCCCTAACTCAAGGTATTTTTATCCTAGGACTAGGCATGGTTTGACTAATCAACCTTTAATAAAACATCGGCTGTGTTAATGATGGTGTTGATTTACGCTCCAGGCACATCGCTTTCCCAGGGCTTGCTGGGCGCTTAAGCACCTACGACCTAAGGGGTCTCCCTTGCCCCGTACTGGGCTATGTGTTCGGAATGCCGCGGGCAGAAAACTGAAATTGGTGTCCGAATGAAGGATGTGTTCAGACTGTCCCAGGTAGAAAAACGGAAATGGTGTCCGAATGAAGGATGTGTTCAGACTGTCCCAGGTAGAAAAACGGAAATGGTGTCCGAATGAAGGATGTGTTCGGACAGCACCAGATTGAAAAACGGAATCTGAGTCCGAATGAAGGATGTGTTCGGACAGCACCAGATTGAAAAACGGAATCTGAGTCCGAATGAAGGATGTGT
>Ga0180215_1001845_pt1 | contig 22366 bp, 25 predicted proteins | sample eDN3rd37CBELigBY_FD_128871 | JGI IMG/M metagenome (GOLD analysis project Ga0180215, IMG submission 128871) | Enriched backyard soil microbial communities from Emeryville, California, USA - eDNA 3rd pass 37_C BE-Lig BY (version 2) (version 2) | ecosystem: Environmental > Terrestrial > Soil >... | reverse complement strand
CGTGCTCGACGATCTCGTCGAGCAGTGTCCTCGAGATCCTCAGGACTTCGCCCGCAGGGGATCCTCGTCCTCGTCACGGCTGGAGCTCGCGGTCAGCGAGTCCTTGAACTCGCGCATGCCCGAGCCGATGGAGCGGCCGAACTCCGGCAGCTTCTTCGGGCCGAGGACGATCAGCGCGATGGCGAGCACGATGATCAGCTCGAGTGGGCCGACGTTGAAGGGCACTGGGACCTTCCTCTCACCACCAGACGGTGGAATCCAGGTTCTCGATCTCGTCGACCGGGCGCGTGTAGATCCCGGACGACAGGTACTTCCATCCGTCGTCGCAGACGATGAACACGACATTACCGCCGTCGAGCTCCTCCGCGATACGGACGGCGACCTTCAGGATGGCTCCGGAGCTGACGCCCGCGAACACACCCTCCTCGTCGAGCAGGCGGCGCGTCCACAGGATCGCGTCGCGGTTGGTGACGAAGATCTTCCGGTCCAGCAGCGAGAGGTCGATGATCGGCGGGATGAAGCCGTCGTCGAGCGAGCGCAGCCCCTGCACCGGCTCCCCCTGCATCGGCTCGGCCGCGACGATCTTCACCGCGTCGCCGAGCTCCTCCTTGAACCGCCGCGCGTTGCCCATCAGCGTGCCGCCGGTGCCCAGGCCGGCCACGAACGCGGCGAGGTCGCCGTCGAGCTCGTGGAGGATCTCCGGCGCGGTGCCGTGGTAGTGGGCGCCGGGGTTCGCCGGGTTGCCGTACTGGTAGGGCATGTAGTAGGCGGGGTCGGACTCCGCCATCTCGAGCGCCATGGCGACGGCACCGTTCGAGCCCTGGTCCCCCGGGCTGTAGACGATCTCCGCGCCGTACATCTCGAGCAGCTGCGTGCGCTCCGGCGTGACGTTGTCGGGCATCACGACCTTCAGCCGGTAGCCCTTGCGGCGGCAGATCATCGCGAGCGAGATCCCCGTGTTGCCGGAGGTGGGCTCGAGGATCGTCTGCCCGGGCCGGATGAGCCCGCGCTCCTCGGCGTCCTCCAGGAGGGCGCGTGCGACGCGATCCTTCACCGAGCCGGTCGGGTTGTGCGACTCGAGCTTCGCCCAGATCCGGACGCCGGGCTTGGGTGAAAACCGCTTGAGCTCGACGAGCGGCGTGTTGCCGATCGCCTGCACGATGTCGCCGTAGCGCCCGCCGCACGGGCGGTTCTCCAGGTGCGGGACAGCCATAGTCCCGAGTCAGGATACCCCGGAGAAGGCCTCGGCCCTCCGGTGTCCCGGCCGGCGCTCGCCCGGTGCGGGCGGGCGCCGGCCCGGTGCTCGGGCGGCCCTCTCCCTCAGCGCACCCGGACGATGCGATACATGCCCTGCTCCGCGTGGCCCTCGAAGAAGCAGATCAGCGCGTAGCGCCCCGCGCGCGGGAAGCGGACCTGGGCGACGGTGTCCGCCCCGCGGGTGATGAGCGACTGCACCTCCAGCGTCTGGCGGAAGTCCAGCACGCGCCCGAGCGCCCGGTCGTTGCCGGAGCGCAGGGCGCGCCCGAGGCGGGCGGACGTCGCGCCCCGGCGCAGCGGCGCCGCGAGGGCGAAGTGCGGCGCCCAGCCCTGGTTGCGCACGCGCACGTTGCCGTTGCGCGGGAGCACCCGGTCGCCGGTGAAGCGCAGGTCGGCCATCCGGATGGTCGCATCCGCGGACGGCCGAGGAGCGCCGTTGGGCTGCCCGGTCGTGGTGAACGGCGTGACGCCCCAGTCGCGCGGGTTCTCGGCGGCGATGTTCAGCGCGACGTACTGGGCGTTGGGCTGCAGGTCGATCGTCACCGACCGGCGCTCCTCGCGCGCGGTGAGCGACGTGCCGCCCTCGAGGTGCGACAGCTCGATCGCGCTGTCGGGATTCGCCCGCAGCGCGGCGGTGAACTGCTCGAGCGTCACACCGGCGCGCAGGTAGCCGATGATGACCTCGCGGTCGCCCCGGCCGGAGCGCACGATGTCGAAGCGTGTCTGCCCGGGTGCCAGCGGGCCCGGAGGCTGCAAGGTGGCCGCGGTCTGGCTCGTCGTCACGGTGACGACGGGCGGCGTGCCCTGGGCGGACACGATCCCCGCCGCGACGAGGCACGCAGCAAGGCAGGCGACGAGGACGGCACCGACGCGCATCTCGACCTCCCTGAACGGGTGTGGGCGGGGCCTGCCGGCACCGCTTCGCGACACTAGTCCGGGGGCGAGACCGCGGTCAACGCGCCGGAAAAGAGGTGGCGCGCAGGCGTCACCTGGAGGCGAGCACGATCTCGAGCCGCCGCGGGCCGTGGACGCCCTCCACCCGGTTGAGCTCGATGTCGGAGGTGGCGGACGGGCCGGAGATGAACGTCACCGGGCGCGTGCCGGTGCGGACCGCCTCGCCGAGCTTGCGGATCGCCTCGGGGACCGTCCCGACCACCTGGGCCGAGCGCACCACGCAGACGTGCAGGTCGGGCAGCAGCGTGAGGGCACGGCGCCCCTGGTAGCGACCGGCGTCGAGCACGATCGTGCCCGTGTCGGCGATCGCGAGCGCGCAGCCGGTCACCACGCCGTCGGACGCGTCGAGCTCCTCCGGCGACAGGGTGCGCGCGCCGTCGTCGAGCCACTCGATCCCCTCGGGCCGCCACGCGGCGGGGAGGTCGTCGGGCGCGACGAGCCGGCGGGCGCCGTGCTCGGCCAGCGCGGCGGCGACGGCCTGCTGGATGTCGTCGATCGCGCAACGCCACACCGTGGCGCGGTACTCGGCGGCGCGCTCGGCGAACCGCTCGACCTGCGCGTCACGGTCCATGGACGACGCGACGACGTAGTCGCGGGGGATCTCGACGACCTCGCGCTCCGGGCCCAGCGCGCTGCGGATGCGTTCGAGGACGTCTTCGCGGGCAGCGCTGATCATGAGCCTCGGGTTCGCCACCAGTCGCGGAAGGCCTGCCGCGGCATGGGGCGCAGGTCGCGGAACGCCGTCCAGGCGTGCAGCGGCCCGGGCGCGTGCTCGATGCGCCCGGAGCGCGCCAGCGGCCACTGCCCGGCGCGGCCCGCCTTCTGCGCCGCCTCGTAGCGCCGGCGGCTCGCGAACACGCGCGCGAGCGCCTCCATCGTCAGGCGCTCGCCGGACAGCCGCTCGCGCAGCCCGCCGCGCTCGGCGGCGTCGCGCACGACGCGGCCGCGCAGGTGCACCAGGATCGAGGGGATGTCGATCTTCACCGGGCAGGCCTCGTAGCACGCGCCGCACAACGACGATGCCCACGGGAGCGTACGTCCCTCGCGCAGCCCGTGCAGCTGCGGCGTGAGGATCGCCCCGATCGGGCCGGGGTAGACCGACTCGTAGGCGTGCCCGCCGGTGCGCTCGTAGACGGGGCAGACGTTCAGGCACGCCGAGCAGCGGATGCAGTGCAGCGCGGCGCGCCCCGTCGGGTCGGCGAGGACGTCGGTGCGCCCGCCGTCGAGCAGCACGAGGTGGAACTCGCGCGGCCCGTCGCCGTCCGTCGTGCCCGTCCACAGCGACGTGTACGGGTTCATGCGCTCGCCCGTCGAGGAGCGCGGCAGGAGCTGCAGCATCACCTCGAGGTCCTCGAACGTCGGGAGGACCTTCTCGATGCCCATCACCGTGACGAGCACGTCGGGCAGCGTCGTGCACATCCGGCCGTTGCCCTCGGACTCCACGACGCAGATCGTGCCCGTGTCGGCGACGGCGAAGTTCGCGCCGCTGATCCCGACGCGCGCGGCGAGGAAGTGGCGGCGCAGGTGCCGGCGCGCCGCCTCGGCGAGCTCGGCCGGCTCGTCCGTGAGGTCCTCGGTGTCCTGCAGCGTGCGGCGGAACAGCTCCCGGATCTCCGCGCGGTTGCGGTGGATGGCGGGGACGAGGATGTGCGACTGCTCGTCGTCGCCGAGCTGGACGATGAGCTCCGCGAGGTCCGTCTCGTGCGCGGTGATGCCCTCGGCGGCGAGCGCCTCGTTCAGCTCGATCTCGTCCGTCGCCATCGACTTGACCTTCACGACCTCGTCGGCGCCGTGCGCCTTGACGATCGAGGCGACGATCCTGTTGGCCTCGGCGCCGTCGCGCGCCCAGTGCACGGTCCCGCCCGCCGCCTGCACGGACGCCTCGAGCTGCACGAGCAGCTCGTCGAGCCGCGCCATCGCGCTGCGCTTGATCGCCTCGCCGGCGGCGCGCAGGGCCTCCCAGTCGGGGACCTCGCCGACGACGGCCGCGCGCTTGGCGCGGATCGTGCGCGTCGCGTGGCCGACGTTGCGCCGCTGCTGGCTGTCGGCGAGCGCCTCGCGAGCGGCCTGCGGGAAGCCCTTCACGCGTCGTCCTCCGTGGCGGCGAGGATCTCGGCGAGGTGCACGGCGCGGGTGCCGGCGCGCATCCGCGACAGCCCGCCGCCGATGTGCAGCAGGCACGAGTTGTCGAGCGCCGTGCAGATCTCCGCGCGGGTGTCGAGCACGGCCCGCACCTTATCCGTGAGCATGGCGGCCGACGTGTCGGCGTTCTTGACCGCGAACGTGCCGCCGAAGCCGCAGCAGGTCTCGGCCTCCGGCAGCTCGACGAGGTCGATGCCGCGCACCGCCCGCAGGAGCCGCAGCGGGCGGTCGCCCACCTTCAGCAGCCGCAGCCCGTGGCAGGTCGGGTGGTAGGTGACACGGTGCGGGTAGTAGGCGCCGACGTCCTCGACGCCGAGGACGTCGACGAGCAGCCGGCTGAGCTCGTGGACGCGCGGCGCGAGCGCGCGCACGTCGGCCGCCAGGCGCTCGTCACCGGCGAGCTCGGCCAGCCGCGGGTAGGCGTCGTGCACCATCGCCGCGCACGAGCCCGACGGCGTGACGATGACGTCGTGCTCGCCGAACACCCGCACGAAGCGCCGCGCGAGCGGGACCGCCTCGCGCCCGTAGCCGGAGTTCGCGTGCATCTGCCCGCAGCAGGTCTGCTCCTCCGGGAAGACGACCTCGTGGCCGAGCCGTTCGAGGATCCGGACGACGGCCTTGCCGGTCTCCGGGAACAGCGTGTCGTTGAAGCAGGCGATGAACAGCGCGATGCGCAACGCCCGGCAGAGAGTAGATGGCCCGGCGCGACGAGCGCGCGGTCGGTAGCGTCCAGGGCACCGGAGGAACGGGTCTCTCGACGAGGGGAGCGACGTATGGCGGACAGGATCCTGACGAGCCACGCCGGCAGCCTGCCGCGCCCGGACGACCTCATCGAGCTCAACCGCCGCCGCCTGGACGGCGAGGGAGTCGACGAGGAGCAGTACGCGCGCGAGCTGCACGACGCGACCGTCGAGGTCGTCAAGCGTCAGAAGAAGCTGGGCATCGACCTGCCCAACGACGGCGAGTACGGCCACATCATGGGCGCGAAGGTCGACTACGGCGCCTGGTGGAGCTACATCTTCACGCGCCTCGGCGGCCTGGGCCAGATGGTGGCGATGGACCAGGTGAAGGCCGCTCCCCCGAAGAGCACGATCCAGCTCGGCACCTTCATGGAGCGGCGCGACTGGAACAAGTTCGCCGACGCCTACGGCGATCCGGACGCGGGGGTCGCGGCGAAGGGCAAGTCCAGCGGCGAGGACCAGGAGATCGGCATGATGCTGCCGGTCTGCGACGGGCCGCTCACCTACCAGGGCCACGCGGACATCGAGCGCGACATCGCCAACCTCAAGGCGGGCATGGAGGCGGCGGGCGTCGAGCGCGCGTTCATGTGCTCGCTGGGCCCGGGCAGCTGCTCGCGGATCGGCAACACCTACTACGACACCGAGGAGGAGTTCATCTGGGCCTGCGCCGAGGCGATGCGCGAGGAGTACCTCGCCATCACCAACGCGGGCATCATCGTCCAGATCGACGAGCCGTCCTTCGCGGAGAACTGGGACCAGTTCGCGCAGGAGCCCTCGCTCGAGGACTACAAGAAGTTCACGATGGTCCGCGTCGAGGCGCTCAACCACGCGCTGCGCGGCATCCCGCGCGAGCTCACGCGCTTCCACTGCTGCTGGGGCAGCTGGCACGGGCCGCACACGACGGACATCCCGATGGCCGACCTCGTCGACATGCTCGTGCAGATCAACGTCGGCTCGTACTCGTTCGAGGCGGCCAACGCCCGCCACGAGCACGAGTGGCGCGTGTGGCAGGAGGCGAAGATCCCCGACGACGTGATCCTCGTCCCGGGCGTCGTGGGGCACGCGACGAACGTCATCGAGCACCCGCAGCTCATCGCCGACCGCATCGAGCGCTTCGTGCGCGCGGTCGGCCCTGACCGCGTGATCGCCGCGACGGACTGCGGCCTCGGCGGGCGCGTGCACCCGCAGATCGCGTGGGCGAAGCTCGAGGCGCTCGCCCAGGGCGCCGAGCTGGCCTCCAAGCAGCTCGTCGCCGCCTAGGCCGGCCTGCACGGATCGGCGGAGGGGCCCGGTGCGCCCGGCGCACGGGCCCTCCCGCCGTGCAGCTATGCGCCGCCGGCCATGGCCGGGAGGATCACGAGGACGTCGTTCTCGCCCACCGGCGTGTCGAGGCCGTCCAGGACCCGGACGTCCTCGTCGTTGAGGTACACGTTGACGTAGCGGTTGAGGTCGCCGCCCTCGCCGAACAGCTGCGACTGCGTCGCCGGGTGCTGCTCGGTGACCGAGCGCAGCACGGCGCCGACGCTGTCGCCGCCGGCCTCGAGCTCGCGCTCGCCGTTCGTGGACGAGCGCAGGACGGGAGGAATGCGAACAGTGGCCATGGCGGTGAGCGACCCTACTAGCCCGCCGCGGCGCAGAACGCCTCGTAGTCGGGGAACACGCCCATCTCCTCGTCGGAGATGTCCTCCGGCCGGCGCGAGCACACCGGGCACTCCGGATCGCGGCGGACCTTCAGCTCCGTGAACGTCGCCCCCAGCGCCTCGTACAGCAGCAGGCGCCCGATGAGCGGCTCGCCGGTGCCGACGATGAGCTTGATGACCTCCGTCGCCTGCAGCATCCCCATCGTGCCGGGCAGCACGCCGAGCACGCCGTTGGCGCCGCAGGACGGGGCCAGCTCGGCGGGCGGCGGGACGGGGTACAGGCAGCGGTAGCACGGGCCCTCGTACGGCGCGAACACCGACAGCTGGCCGTCGAAGCCGAGGATGGACGCGCTCACGACGGGGATCTGCAGGCGCACGGTGGCGTCGTTGAGCAGGTACCGCGTCGGGAAGTTGTCCACGCCGTCGACGATGACGTCGTAGCCCTGGATGATCTCCATGATGTTCGAGGCGTCCAGGCGCGTGTGGTGCTTGACGACCTCGACGTCGGGGTTGAGCTCCTTCATGGAGATCTCGGCCGAGTCGACCTTCGGCATGCCGATGCGGTCGGTCGTGTGGATGACCTGGCGCTGGAGGTTGGACAGGTCGACGACGTCGTCGTCGACGAGCCCGATCGTGCCCACGCCCGCGGCCGCGAGGTACAGCGCCGTGGGCGCGCCGAGGCCGCCGGCGCCGAGCAGCAGCACCTTCGCGTCGAGCAGCTTCTGCTGGCCCTCGACGCCGATCTCGGGCAGGAGGAAGTGGCGCGAGTAGCGCTCGCGCTGCTCGGGCGTGAACGTGCGCGGGACCTCGACCTTGTAGCCGCGGTCCTTCCACAGCGTGATGCCGCCCGTCATCGAGCGGACGTCCTCGTAGCCCAGCTCCTCCAGCGTGTGCGCGGCCAGCGCCGAGCGGGTGCCGGACGCGCAGTAGAGGACGATCGGCGTGGAGCGGTCCGGGACGACGCCCTCGATGCGAGACTCGAGGAAGCCGCGCGGCACGTGCTTGGCGCCCGGCAGAAGGCCCGACGCAAGCTCCTCGGTCTCACGGACGTCGATGATCGCGACGCCCTCGTGCGCCAGCTCGGAGACCTCGGCGGGGTCGACCTCCCGCACCTGGCTCTTGATCTGGCGGATGAACTCTGAACCTGATGGCATTGGACGGAAACTGGGTCGGGAAAGGACGCTTCAGAAAGTATAGGAGCCTTCCGCCGTCCCAACGGCAGAATCGTGTTCCGACACTACCCTTGTCCGACGTGCCCGCCCGCGTGCGTCTCACGCTGCTCGTCACCCTGGGGCTGCTGCTCGCGGCCGCGCTCGGGATGACCGCGTTCCGCGGCGGCGACGAGAGCGCCGGATCGACGGCCGGCTTCGAGGGCGCGCTGCGGCCGCCCGGCCTGCCCGCCGAGCCGTTCACCGGCCTGCACGACGAGGCGAAGCGGCCGCTGTCGCTCGAGCGCTACGCCGGCCAGGTCGTCGTCATGACGTTCCTCTACACGACGTGCGAGGACACCTGCCCGCTGACCGCGCAGCAGATCCGCGGCGCGCTCGACGACCTCGGCACCGACGTCACCGTCGTCGCGGTGAGCGTCGACCCCGCCAACGACACCCCCAGCCGCGCGAAGCGCTTCCTCGTCGAGCAGCAGATGATCGGCCGCATGCACTTCGCGCTCGGCGACCGCGAGGCCCTCAGGCGCCAGTGGGACGCCTACGGCATCGCGCCGCAGCGCGACGGCAAGGAGCACTCCGCCTACGTCGTGCTCGTCGACGGCGAGGGCATGCAGCGCATCGGATGGCCTGTGGACCAGCTCACGCCCGAGGGGCTGGCGCACGACATCCGCCGCCTCCAGGACGGCTCGCGGACCTAGCGGCCGGGCCTGGGCTCCGGCGTGGCGGGCGGCTCGACCGCGCGGCGGCGCTTGTCGCGCCAGCTCTGCCACAGCAGCGCTCCCACGATGAGCGCGACGGGCGCCACGTACAGCAGCGACGCGAGCCAGTGGCCGGCGTGGGCGAGCGGCAGCGCCGTCATTGCGCGGAGAGCAGCCAGAGGCCGAGGCTGGTGAAGGCGACCATCACCACGAGCATCCAGTATTGCGAACGGGTCGCCTCACGGGCGCGGTCGAAGACCGACAGCGCGCGGTCGTGCGCCAGGACGAGCCCGGCGACGTGGCCGGCGACCAGCGCGCCGACCTGGACGTACCAGATCGCCTCCGCGCCGACCCAGGTGTAGTCGATGCCCCAGTCCGCGGTGCCCAGCCACCCCGTGTCGCCCTCGGCGAGCGTCCGCCCGAGCGGGTTGGACGCCAGATAGCCGAGAGCCTGGCCCTGGAAGGCCAGCAGCGAGAAGTAGTGCGCGACGAGGTACGCCAGTGCGATCGGGGTGAGCGTGTGGACGAACCTGCGCGCGAGCTCGCCGGTCTCGTGCTCGGGCGCGACCGTGCGCATGCCGGCGGCGCCGAGCCGGTACAGCAGCGCGACCGCGCCGACGACGGCCAGCAGCCCGATGGTGAACGCGATCTGCAGCGCCGTGGCCTGGCCGACGCCCAGGTCGGTGATGACGCTCGCCAGCTCGGGCGCGATGTCCGACCACACCGGCCCGTTCGAGAAGCCGTCGAACGTCGTCGAGCCGATCATCACGCACAGCAGCGCCACCGTCCCGGGGACCGGCGTGAGCGACGTCACGCCGGCCAGGGGCGGGCGGACGTAGAGCGTCCCGCGCTCCCAGCGCAGCGGCGACAGGCGGGCGAAGAGCTCGAAGTACACGGCGAACGCGTCCCCCCTGCGCTCCCACGCGCGCACGCCGTACAGGCTCATGCCGATGAGCTGGACGGCGGCGTAGGCGAGCGCGAGCACGGCGAGCGTGGAGGGGTCCGACCGGCTCGTGGACACGAGCTCGAGCCACGCGAAGCAGAGGATCCCGATCGCCGCGGGCCACCGCCCCAGCCAGTCGGGGTACGGCATGGGCTCGGGCACGCCGTCGCCCGCCATGCGCCGGGACACCCACCCCGCCGCGCGGCCCACGGCCCGCCACGGGTTGAAGAGCGCGAAGACGTCGCCGAGCAGCACCTGCAGCGGCAGCAGCCCGACCCAGAACAGGACGTAGATGAACGTCGGCGCGAGGTTGGCCGTGTCGACCTGGGTGCCCTCCAGGCCGGCGTAGACGACGAGCGCGAAGAGCGCGACGCCGATCACGCCGCACGGGACCTCCAGCCAGGCGGGGACCTGCAGGACGCGCCGCTCCGGCGCGCGCTCGAGGCGCGGGCGCGGCCAGAGCACCGCGAGCGCGACGAAGGACACGACGAGGACCACGGCGGCGCCCCACCCGAACAGCCACGCCGGGATCGGCAGGTCGGTACGGCCCACGAGGCCGTGGGCGATCGGGGGCGCCACGAGCACGCGCGACACTGTAGGACGCGTGTCGTCGGCTACCTTCGGCCTGCGTGCGAGCCCCCGTCGACACCATCCATGCGCCGCCCTTCCCCCGCGAGCTGGGGTGGATCAACGTCGCGACGCTGCGCATGGACAAGCAGCGCGGGCGCCCCGTGCTCATCGAGTTCTTCGACGTCTGCCGCGCGCACTCGCTGCGCACGCTGCCGTACGTGAAGGCGTGGCACGAGCGCTACGCCGCCGACGGCCTGCGCGTGATCTCCGTCCACGCGCCCGGCTTCCCCCCGTCGTTCGAGGAGGACGTCGTGCGCGCCGCGGTGCAGCGGCTGGGCATCGAGCACCCCGTGGCGCTCGACCACGAGTTCGCGCTGTGGCGGGAGTACGGCAACGAGGGCTGGCCCGCGCGCTACCTGTTCACGCAGGAGCAGCGCCTGCTCGAGTTCCACTACGGGCAGGGCGGCTACGACGAGACCGAGCGCGCCATCCAGGAGCTGCTCGGCGTCGAGCGCGACCTCGTCGAGCCGCTGCGCCCGCAGGACGCGCCCGGAGCCGAGCTCGTCGCGCCGACGCCCGACCAGCCCGGCGCGTGGTCGGGGCCCTACGAGGCGGGCGCGGTGTGGGCGGTGCTCGAGGGCCGGGGCGCCGTGCGGGTCAACGGCCGCGAGCTGGACGTCGGCTTCACCGGCGTGCATCCGCTCGTGGAGCACGAGCGCCACACGGCCGGCGTGCTCGAGCTGGAGATCGGGCCGGGCGTCACCTGCCACGGGGTGCAGTTCGAGCCCGGGCTGGCGTAGGCGCTAGCGGCGCAGGACCGCGGCGAGCGACGCGGCGAGCGCGGCGGCCATGACGCACAGCCCGGCGGTCGTCAGCGCGGCCCACGTGTGGTCGGCCGCGAACGACGCCAGCGAGCCCGCGCTGACCTGCGCGGCGAGCGCGGCCGCGATGGCGGCCGCGACGATCCACCCCCACGGCCCGCCGCGCGCGGGCGCCTGCGCGGGCGCGGGCCGCTCGAGCGGGCGCAGCGCGGCGACGGCGAGCAGCGTCCACCCGGTCGCGACGAGGTAGCCGGCGGCGACGTCGCTCGCGTAGTGCCACTCCATGACGAGGACGCCGACGCCCGCCGTGAGCGCGAACGCGGCCCCGGCGGCGGCGACCGCCCCGCGCCAGGCGCGCGGCGCGACGAGCACCGCGCACAGCGCGATCGTCATCGCTGCCGTGGCGTGCCCGCTCGGCCAGGAGGCCATGTCGGCGCCCAGGAGCTCCCCGGCGCGCGGGTGGCCCAGCGTCGCCTTCAGCGCCTGCGTGGTCACGCCCGTGACGACGAGCAGCACGACGACCGCGCCGGCCCGCAGGGGGCGGGCGCGCATGAGCGCCACCGCGACGAGCGCGAGCCCCATGACGAGGTACGGGAACGGGTCCGCAAGACGAGCGACCCGCGCGGCGAGGCTCCCAGGGCCGGTCGGCTCCGCGGCGGCGAACCCCGCGGCGGCGCCGGTGTCGATCGCCTGCAGCGCGGGCGACCAGGCCGTCGCCATGCCGAGCACGGCGAGCCCGAGCAGGCACGCGAGCGCGCCGAGCAGTGCGGTGCGTGCGGTGGGGCGCATGCCCCACCGACGCTAGCGCGGCGGCTGAAGCGCGCCTCAAGCCACGCGATCGGCGAGCAGCGCGCCGGCCTGCTCGGCGATCTCGCGCACGAGATCGCCCGCGGGGCGCACGTCGGAGATGAGCCCCGCCGTCTCGCCCGCCAGCAGGCTCATCTGGTCGTGGTCGCCCGTCGTCGCGCGGACCGGCGGGATGCCGGCGAACCGGCGCAGCGGCATCTCCTGGCCGAAGATGTTCGTCGTCCCCACCACGGGCTGGGCCTCGGGGTCCAGCGCCTTGTAGGGCGCGGGGTGGTCGCGGCCCTCGAACTCGGCGACGATCGCGTTGCGCAGCCCGCGCACCGTCGCGTCGGGGAACTCGGGGCCGAAGACGTTGTTGCGCACGGTGTCGCCGACGCCCGCCGCCATGACCCGCGCCTGCATCTCCGCGCTCGTGTCGGCCTCCTCGGACATGAGGAAGCGCGTGCCCAGCAGCGCGCCGGACGCGCCGAGCGCGAGCACGGCGGCGAGCCCGCGGCCGTCGGCCACGCCGCCCGCCGCGACGAGCGGCACGTCGACCGCCTCGCTCACGGCCGGCACGAGGGTCATCGTCGACGCGACGCTGCGGTTGTGCCCGCCCGCCTCGGCGCCCTGGACCACGAGGGCGTCCGCGCCGAGCGCGACCGCCGCGCGCGCCTCCTCGGGGGAGCCGACCTGCACCCAGACGCGCGCGCCGGCGCCGTGCAGCGTGTCGACCCAGCCGGGCGCGGGGTCGTCCCAGAAGAACGTCACGACCGGGACGCGCTCCGCCGCGACGGCCGCGACGAGCTCGTCGGTGCCGAACCGCGGGATGATGTTGACGCCGAACGGCCGGGTCGTCACGGCGCGCACCGCGGCCACCTCGGCCGCCAGCAGCTCGGGGGACATCATGGTCGCGCCCACCACCCCCAGCCCGCCCGCGGCCGAGACGGCCGCGGCGAGCGGCGCGCGGGCGACGAACGCCATGCCGGCCGAGACGATCGGGACCTCCAGGCCGTACTCCTCCGTCAGTCGCGTGCGCATCGACCCTCCTCGGAAACCGGACGGTGCGCACGTTATGCGAACGGCCTACTCGCGTCCACGCAGGTCGAGCGCGGGGACCCCGTCGAGCAGCCGCTCGACCCTGGGGTCGCCCTCGTCCTCGACCACGACGGCGCCGCCCGGCCAGTACGGGCTCGCGCGCGGGTCCGCGCCGCCGAGGAAGTGCGTCTCGTACATCCACGAGCCGCCGTTGTGCAGCTGCGCGCCGGCGGGCACCCGCCACTCGCCCGGGTCGTCGCCCGGCAGCGGGCCCGTGCGGTGCGAGTGCCCGAAGATCACGTGGCGGGCCCCCACGTCGAGGCGCGCGACCGCCTCCGCGATCCCGCGCAGCGCCGAGCGGCGCAGCTCCGGGCCGCCGAGGTCCGCCCTGACCGGGCCGATGCCCAGCCGGTTGATGCCGAGGATCGCGAGCGGGAACAGCCCGGTGAGCGCACGGCCGGCCAGCGGCCGGCGCCCCCCGCCGCTCAGCAGCCGGTAGGCCTGCACCGCGCTCCCCGAGCCCGCCGCCATGCGTCCCGGCGCCGCGCGCTCGGCCGTGGCGTGGATCCACGCGTAGATCGGGGCGAGGATCGCCTCGTAGTCGTCCGGCGTCGCGCGGGGCGCCGGCAGGGGGCCGACGAGGCGGGCCATCGCGCCGGCCGCGAGGCGCTCGAACGTCGGCAGCGTCCCGTGCGCGTCGAGGTAGTGGCCGTGCGTCGCCCACACGTCCTCGCGGATCCACGTGCCCGGATAGGAGACGACGACCTCGGCCGGCGCGAGGGCGCGCTCCATCGCCGCCGCGATCGGCGACGCGCGCCGCGGCGACACCGTCTCGGCGATCCCCATCGGCTCCGGTGCGCTGCGGCGGCCGCGCGCGACGAGCCACGGGTCGATGAGCGCGTGGTCGTGGTTGCCCGGGACGATCACCACCTGCGCGCCGGCGGGCAGCGCCGCGGCGATCTGCGCCAGGACGGGCTCGGCGGCGGCGAGCGCGTCGCGCGCCGGGCCGTGGCGCAGCTCGAGCACGTCGCCGAGGAGCACGAGGCGCTCGACGCCCGCGAGGCGCTCGAGCAACCGAGCGCGCGCCGGCTCGCGGCGCAGGACGTCCGCGCCCGTGGTCGCGCCGAGGTGCAGGTCGGAGACGACGAGCGTGGTCAAGGCGACCAGGATAAGTAGGGTGGCGCGCCGTGGACGACGGCCCTCTGCACGGACTGCTCGTGGCGGACTTCTCGCGCGTCCTCGCGGGCCCGCTGGCCACGATGACGCTCGCCGACCTCGGCGCCGACGTCGTGAAGGTGGAGCGGCCGGGCGCCGGCGACGACACGCGCGGCTGGGGCCCGCCGTACGTCGAGGAGGGCGCGACCTACTACCTGGGGCTCAACCGCGGCAAGCGCTCCGTGGCGCTCGACCTGGCCGACCCGGGCGACCGGGCGCTCGCGCGCGAGCTCATCGCGCGCGCCGACGTCGTCGTCGAGAGCTTCCGCCCCGGCACGATGACGAAGCTGGGGCTGGACCTCGCCGAGCTGCGCGCCCGCCACCCGCGGCTGGTGACCTGCACGATCAGCGCGTTCGGCACGGGCGAGGCCGCCCGGGCGCTGCCCGGCTACGACCTGCTGCTGCAGGCGATGGGCGGGATCATGAGCGTCACGGGCCACCCCGGCGGCCCGCCGACGAGGACGGGCACCGCGCTCGTCGACATGATCTGTGGGCTGTACGCGGCGAACGGGATCCTCGCCGCGCTGCGCGCGCGCGACCGCGACGGCGCCGGCCAGCACGTCGAGGTGTCGCTGCTGGACGCGTCGCTGGCGGGGCTGCTCAACCTCGGCTCCGGCTACCTCAACGCCGGCGTCGTGCCCGAGCGGATGGGCAACGACCACCCCAGCATCGTCCCGTACGGCACCTACGAGGCCGCCGACGGGCCGTTCGCGCTCGCGGTGGGAAGCGACGGCCTGTTCGCCCGGCTGTGCCGCGAGCTCGGACGGCCCGAGCTCGCCGAGGACGAGCGCTTCGCGACGAACACGGCGCGCCTGCGTCACCGCGCGGAGCTCGACGAGGCGCTCGGCGCCGAGTTCGCGAAGGCCACGGCGGACGAGTGGGTGGCCCGGCTGCGCGCGGCGGGCGTGCCCGTCGGGCCGATCAACGACGTCGCGCAGGCGTTCGCGTTCGCGCAGTCCCTGGATCTCGACCCGGTCGACGAGACCGGCGGCGTGCGCACCGTCCGCTCCCCCATGCGCCTGTCGCGGACCCCGGCGCGCGTGCAGCGCCGCCCGCCGCGCCTGGACGAGCACGGCGACGACATCCGCCGTTGGCTCTCAAGCGAGCCGCGCGACCGCTGACTCCTGCTCGGCCTGCACCTCGTCGCGCACCCAGCAGCCCGCGAGGTGGTCGTTGACGACCCCGCAGGCCTGCATGAGCGCGTACATCGTCGTCGGGCCGACGAACGCGAAGCCTCGCCGCTTGAGCTCGCGGGCCAGCGCCACGGACTCGGGGGTCTGCGCGGGCAGGTCGGACATCGCACGCGGCGCCGGGCCGGGCTGCGGTCGGTGGGCCCACACGAGCCGCGGCAGGCCGCCGTCCTCGCGCAGCGCGACGGTCGCGCGCGCGTTGACGATCGCCGCCTCGATCTTGCGCCGGTTGCGCACGATGCCCGCGTCGGCCATCAGCCGCGCGACGTCGTCGTCGCCGAACACCGCGACCGCCTCGGGGTCGAACCCCGCGAACGCGGCCCGGAACGCGGGCCGCTTGCGCAGGATCGTGATCCACGACAGCCCCGACTGGAAGCCCTCGAGGACCATCTTCTCGAACAGGGTGCGCTCGTCGAGGTCCGGCCGCCCCCATTCGCGGTCGTGGTACTCGATGTACAGCGGATCGGTGGTCGGCCAGCAGCGAACCGGCTCGGCCATCACGCCGATGCGGCAGCCGCGAGGTCCTGGCGCAGGCGCTTGGGCAGCATGAAGCGCACGTCCTCGCGCACGACCTCGAACTCCTCGACGGACTGCGCGCCGCGCTCGCGGAAGAACGCGACGAGCTCGCGGACGAGCTGCTCGGGCGCCGAGGCGCCGGAGGAGATGCCGACGACGCGCTTGCCCTCCAGCCATTCCTCGCGCACCTGGCCGGCGTGGTCGATGAGGTGCGATTCGGCGCCGTGGTCGCGGGCGACCTCGACGAGCCGCTGCGAGTTGGAGGAGTTCTGCGAGCCGATGACCAGCACGAGGTCGCACTGCGCCGCCATCTGCTTGACGGCCGCCTGGCGGTTCGTCGTGGCGTAGCAGATGTCGTCCGTGCGGGGCCCGGTGATCTCGGGGAAGCGCTCGCGCAGCCGCGCGATGATCGCGCGCGTCTCGTCCACCGACAGCGTCGTCTGCGAGATGTAGGCGACGCGCGAGGGGTCGGCGACCTCCAGCGCGTCGACGTCGTCCTCGGTCTCGACGAGCACGATGTGGTCGGGCGCCTCGCCCATCGTCCCCTCGACCTCCTCGTGGCCGGCATGGCCGATGAGGACGATCGTGTAGCCCTCGCGGGCGAACTTCACCGCCTCGCGGTGGACCTTCGTGACGAGCGGGCACGTGGCGTCGATCGTCTGCAGGCCGCGGCGCTCGGCGTCCGCATGGACCGCGGGCGACACGCCGTGGGCGGAGAAGACGGTCGTGGCCCCCTCGGGGATCGACTCGTCGAGCTCCTCGACGAAGACGGCGCCGCGCTTGCGCAGCTCGGCGACGACGTGCTTGTTGTGCACGATCTCCTTGCGCACGTAGACGGGCGCCCCGTAGAGCTCGAGGGCGCGCTCGACGGTCTGCACGGCCCGGTCGACGCCGGCGCAGTAGCCGCGCGGCGAGGCGAGGAGGAGCTTCTCGACCACGGCCTCAGCGTAGCCTGCCCGCCCGCAGCAGCTCCACGACCGTCTCGCCCACCGCGTCGAGGCTGCGCTCGCTGACCGCCCGCAGGTCGTCGCGGTCGGTGTGCCAGGCGGGGAACGTGAAGTCGATGAGGTCGATGGCCGGGATGCCCCGCTCCTGGAACGGCGTGTGGTCGTCGAGGATCCGTCCGGCGGTGCGGGCCGGGAACACCCGCTGCGTGCCCACGCGGCGCGCAGCCGCGCGCAGCCTCGCCCACATGCGCCGGTCCGAGCTCGCCTCGCGCGGGATCGACAGGTCACGATCGCCGACCATGTCGACGAGCACGAGCGCGGCGACGTCGTCGCCGTGGCGCCGCGCGTACGCCCGCGACCCCCGGACGCCGCCCTCCAGGAAATCCGCGCCCGGCGGCGCCTCCTCGCCGTCGAAGAGCGCGAACCGCAGCTCGGGCGCGCCGGCCGGCCGGCGGATGCGGCTCAGCGCCCGCGCGGCGGCGACGACGACCGCGACGCCGGACGCGCCGTCGTTCGCGCCGACGAACCCGGGCTCGTCGAGCGTGTCGTAGTGGGCGCCGAGCACGATCGCGGGCCGCGTGCCCGGCAGCCGGCCCACGACGTTGCGCATGCCGCGGGGCTCGCCGGGAACCGCCTCCAGCCGCCCGCCGGGCAGCAGCGACGCCATGCGCCGGGCGAGCCTGCGCGACGCCGCAGAGCCCGCCGGCCGCGGGCCCAGCGCCACCTGCTCGCGCAGCAGCCGCCATGCGAGCGCGCCGTCGAAGCGGTCGGCCGTCGGCCGCGGCGCCCCGGCGGCCGCCGCGGGCGTCGCGGGCTCCTCGCGGTCGTCGGAGGCGCCGGGCAGCGGGAAGCCCTGCAGGCCCCAGACGACGAGGCCCGCCCCGATCATGAGCTGGACGGCGAGCACGACGACGAGCGCGCGCACCGGGACGTGCTGCGGTTGCCGCCCGTCGCGCGAGGGAGCCGCCGAGGCCATTCGTCCAGGATGCCAGGGCGCGGGACCGACCGGGCGCGGCGGCGCTCGGGCCGCGGTCAAGCCCCGCGCGCACGAGGCGATCACGGGTGGGATGAGCCTGCGCGCGCCCGCGTTTCGTGTCCTCACCGCCGGAGCGGTGCCGCTGTGCGTGCTCGCTTCGGCCTTCCACGCCGGGCTCATCGGCGCCGTCGCCTTCCAGGCCGGGCTCACCGCCCTGCTCGCCCTCGGCTCGGCGCTCGTGCTCGCCGGCGGCGCGCGGCGCGGCGCGAGCCGCCGCGGGTGGCTCGTCGTCGGCGCCGCCGTCAGCGTCGGCATGGCCGGCAACGCGCTCGGGGGCTGGCAGCCGCTGGGCCTGGGGACGCCCGAGTGGCTGCGGGCGGCGCCCGCAGCCGCGGCGTTCGTCCTCAGCATCACCGGCGTCGTCCTCGTGCTCGCCGCGCGCCCGACGCGCCTGCCCGTCGGCGCCGCGCTGGACGGCATGACCGGCGCCCTCGTCGCTCAGGCGATCGTCGCCGGGCTGCTGGTCCAGCCCGTCATGCAGGACTCGCGGACCGGACTCGACGTCCTCACCCTCGCCTTCCCGCTCGCCGAGGTGCTGCTGCTCGGGCTCGTCGCGGCGGGCGTCGCGCACGGCGGCTGGCGCGCGGACTCCTGGCTCCTGGCGCTGCTCGGCCTGCTCGCCATCGCGGTCGGGGACTCGGCCGCGGTCGCGGGCGGGCTCGCGGGCGAGCTCCGCCATGGCTGGGTCGCCGACCTCGGATGGGCCGCCGGCACCTGGCTGCTGGCGGTCGCCGCCTGGAGCCCCGAGCCGCGGGCCGCACCCGAGCACTGGGTGCGCGCGCCGGTGCCCACGGCGCTCGGCGCGGCCGCGCTCGCGATCCTCCTCGCCGTCGCGCTCGCGCCGCGGACCGCGCATCTGCCGCTCGTCCTCGCCGCGGGCGCGCTCGCGCTCGTCGTCGCGCGCCTCGCCCTGACGCTGCGGGCCAACGCTGCGATGCTCAGCGCGGCCACCGCCGACGCCTCGACCGACGCGCTGACCGGCCTCGGCAACCGGCGGCGGCTCCTCGCCGACCTCCAGGCCGCGCTGGCCGGCGCCACACCCGAGGCGCCGGCGGCGGTCGCGCTCTTCGACCTCAACGGCTTCAAGGACTACAACGACACGTTCGGCCACCCGGCCGGCGACGCGCTGCTCGCGGGCCTGGCCTCAGAGCTCGCCGGCGCCGTCGAGGGCGTCGGCACCGCCTACCGGATGGGCGGCGACGAGTTCTGCGTCCTGTTCCGCTGCGCCTCCGGCGAGCAGGCGGCGATTGCCGCGCACGCCGCCCGCGCGCTGAGCACCGAGGTCCGCGGCTTCCCGGTGACCGCCGCGCACGGCGTCGTCCTGGTGCCCACGGAGGCCAGGACGCCCGGCGACGCGCTGCGCCGCGCGGACCTGCGCATGTACGAGGACAAGGCGGGCACGCGCCTCGGGTCGCGCCGGCAGGTGGCGCAGGCGCTCGTCCATGCGATCGAGGAGCGCGACCACGACCTGTACGGCCACGGCGAGCACGTGAGCGAGCTCGCCTCCCGCGTCGCCGTCGCGCTCGGCCTCTCGGACGCCGACGTCGAGGCGGTCCGGCTCGCCGCCGAGCTGCACGACGTCGGCAAGCTCGCCGTGCCCGACCGCATCCTGGAGAAGCGCGGGCCGTTCGACGACCGCGAGCGCGCGTTCATGCGCCGCCACACGCTCGTCGGCCAGCGGATCCTCGAGGGCGCGCCCGCGCTGCGCGACGTCGCGCTGCTCGTGCGGTCCAGCCACGAGCACGTCGACGGCACCGGCTACCCCGACGGGCTCGCCGGCGAGGACGTGCCCGTCGGCTCGCGGATCATCGCGGTGTGCAACGCCTTCGACGCGATGACCCGCGAGCGCCCGCACCGGCCGGCGATGTCGCGCGAGGAGGCCCTGGCCGAGCTCCGCCGCTGCGCCGGCGCGCAGTTCGACGCGCGCGTCGTCGCGGCGCTCTGCGCGGTGCTCGACGCCCCGCCGCGGGCCCTCGCGGCCTGAGACCGCCCGGTCAGATCGTCCTGTTGCGGGCGGTGTCGTCCGCCGCCGGGCTCGACTCGCGGTTGCCGCGGCGATCGATCGCGACGGTGAAGAAGCGGTTGGGCACGCCCGCGCGCGCCCGGACGACGAGCGAGGTCGCCGCCGTCGTCGCGATGCGCCGCGGCCGCCCGTCGCCCGTCGCACGCCAGACCTCGTAGCGGGCGACGCCGCTGGCGCGCACGCCGGGCGGCGCGATGTCCTGGCCGCGCCAGCGCAGCGCCACGGAGCCATCGCCGACGGGGGCGGCGAGGACGATGCTCGACGCCGGCGGCGTGCGGTCCAGCGCGCGGGCGGCGCGCATCGCGGCCTCCGCGTCGAGGATCCCCCAGCCGAGCTCCGGGCTCCAGCGGCGGCCGGGCGGGCGCGACGCGGTGCGCTTGAGCAGCCGCGGGATGTCCCCCGGCCGCAGGTCGGGGTTGAGCTTGCGCATGAGCGCGGCGATCGCGCTGACCTGCGGCGCGGCCATCGACGTTCCCGACAGGTAGGCGTAGCGCGTGTCGCCCCGGTAGGACGTGCGGCAGCCGCAGCCGGCCGGCTGCCCGGGCGTGCCGCCGCGCTCCAGCAGCGTCGCGTTCGCCGGGAACGCGCCGAGGATCCCGGGGGCGTCGCGGTGGCGGTGCGCCGCGCCGTAGGCGGCCATCGAGATCTGGCTGCCGCGCCCGGCGAACGGCGCGCGGCGGTCCCTCGACGTCGCCGCGGTCACCGTGAGGCCCTTGCCGGCGTCGATGTCCGGCCCGGTGCCCGTCGGCTGCAGGAGGTTGCCCGGCGCGCCCTGCTCGCGGCGGGGGCGATCCGCGGCGGCCGCGACGAGCACGACGCCCGCGCGGTAGGCCTCGTCGATCGCCTCGCGCAGCTCGGCCGAGGGCCGGCGGTCGTCCTCCGTGCCGAAGCTCATGTTGATCGCGTCCGCGCCGCGGCGCACCGCGTCGCGGATCGAGGCCGCGACGGACGCGTCGGTGAGGTCGGTCTTCTCGATGATCAGGCGGCAGCCGAGCCCCGCGCCGGCGATCCCGATGCCGTTGCCGGGGGCGGCGCAGGCGAGGGAGGCGACGTGCGTGCCGTGCCCGTTCTCGTCGACGGTCGCGGGCCCGCGCCGCGGGTCGCCGTCATGATCGACCGCGGCGAGCAGCTGCGGCTCGATCTCGGGGTGCGAGGCGTCGACGCCGGTGTCGATGACCGCGACCGTGGCCTGCTCGCGGCCGACGAGGTCCCAGGCCTTCGGGAAGCCCGAGCGCGGCGCCCACCACTGGTCGGGCAGCGACGGCGCGCCGCCCGAGTCGCCGAGCGAGAGCAGCGCCGGGTCGTCGGGGACGGCGGCGTGCGCGGGCGCGGCGCCGGGCGCCGCGAGCACGGCGAGCGCGAGAACGGGCGCGGCGAGCCGCCGCCGCACCCCGCGGGCGCTCAGAACCCGAGCGCGAACTTCGCGTCTTCGCTCATGCGGTCGGGCGTCCACGGCGGGGAGAACGTCATCGACGACTCGACGGACGTGACGCCCTCGACCTCGGACACGAACTCCTCGATCTGCTCCGAGACCTGCGGCCCGATCGGGCACCCGGGCGACGTGAGCGTGAACGTGACGTGCACGTCGCCACCGTTGATCTCGATGTCGTAGATGAGCCCGAGCTCCACGAAGTCCAGTCCGAGCTCGGGGTCGATGACGTTGCTGAGTGCCGCCTCGACGTCGTCCACGGAGGGCATGGCCCCGAGTGTAGCCCTCGACGAATTGGCCTCTTGACGCTACGACGGGTGGATCGGGTAGCTTCCCGCCATCGTCCAGTACGACGACAACCCGCCGGTACTGCGCTGCAGTGGGGACGAGGTTCGGGCGACGCAGTCGCGCCGCCGCCGCGCCTTCTCGCGTGCCCTCTGCAGCCGTCGCGACGTGGTCATCGACCTCACGGAGCTGGCGTTCGCCGACGCGTCGTTCATGCTCGACATCGCGATGCTCGCCCGGCGGCTTCGCACGTGCCGCGCGCACCTGCACGTCCGCGGCGCGCAGCCCCAGGTCCGCCAGCTCATCGAGCGCGTCGGCCTGCACCGCCTGCACGGCGTGCACATCGAGCCGCTGCCCGTCCTGGCATAGGGCCGCGGGGTACCCTGGGAGCCGAGATGCTCCCCCTTCTCCTGCTGCTGCTCATCGCGGTCCCGGTGCTGGAGCTGTACGTGATCCTGCAGGTGGGCTCGCTCATCGGCGCGCTGCCCACGATCGGGCTGCTCATCGCGGCGTCGGTGCTCGGCACCGTGCTGCTGCGCTCTCAGGGCCGGCGCGCCTGGGAGCGCTTCACCCTCGCGGTGAGCGAGGGGCGCATCCCCGCCAGGGAGGCGATCGACGGCGTCCTGATCATCGCCGGCGGCGCGCTGCTGCTGACCCCGGGCTTCGTCAGCGACGTCGCCGGCCTGCTCCTGCTGGCGCCGCCGACGCGGACGCTCGCGCGGCGGGTACTCGTCCGGCGCGTCACGCCCCGCATGGTGGCGTCCGGGCGCGTGTTCCCCGGTGCCCGCCGGCCGCGCCGCGACCGCTCGTGGGACGTCGACGGCACCGCGCACGAGGTCGATCCCCGGCCGCGGCTGCAGTGACCTCCCGGCCGCAGGACGAGGCGCCGCGGGCGGATGCGGCGGATGCGGTCACGTTCGCGTTCGCCGACCTCGACGCCGGCGTGAGCGGCCTGGCGCGCGCGGGCTTG
>Ga0180215_1001844_pt1 | contig 22374 bp, 31 predicted proteins | sample eDN3rd37CBELigBY_FD_128871 | JGI IMG/M metagenome (GOLD analysis project Ga0180215, IMG submission 128871) | Enriched backyard soil microbial communities from Emeryville, California, USA - eDNA 3rd pass 37_C BE-Lig BY (version 2) (version 2) | ecosystem: Environmental > Terrestrial > Soil >... | reverse complement strand
TTCCGTTTCTGTTGGTTGAATTCGAACGATTGTCGACTCTTCATCTACTTTTAAAATCCCAAGACCTGCAGAAGCTGTTAAAAGAAATCTTCCCTCACCCTCGGAAAGGTTAAATTTCCCACTAACCGTTTCAATATCAATGGACTCCTGACGAAGTAATAGTTTAGTCGGAGCGTTTTTCAGTATCCCCATCCCTTCCGGAACACGTAAAAACACTTCAAACCCTTGCGTAACCGCGCACATCGAAACGTTGAGCTTTCGACCCCGCCTATAAGCATTCTCTAACCATTTTGCCTCCTCCGGATTTTCCATCATTAATTGAGCCTCATCCACAATCAGCCTTTTTTTCTGAGCGCGGTTTTTCTTTGCAAATCGTTCCCAGCACCATTTGGTAGCGATAAAAATCCCTAGTGGTTTCATGATGTCATCATCAAGATCCGCAACCGATATCCCAAATACTTGGCTATCTCCAATATGGAATGTTGAATGACCATCAAAAATAGCTTTACTAGAATCCCCACCCTCACGAGTAAACAGCTTAATAATTGGAGCCACATGTTGTAATTCGGGGTGTTCTTTCATTAATAAATAGTGATCATATAGGGTCGGCATCACTTTCTTTTCCCATCCGTTATCTGTCTGTTGATACAAACTATTTGGATTCGTGGTGATGCCCCAATGGTTGTTATATAAATCTTGAATGGTATCATGGATCGCAACCTTGACTTGCCCGGTCAATAGATTTTCATCAAAGATTCGTACCATCTTAAAAAGAACAGCCTGGACGGCCTTCATCGCTTCATCGAGGTTCACCAAGATTCGTCCATGTTCATCTTCCTCTTCTTCCACATCATAGATGTTAATTCGATGGAAATTTTCATGTTTAGGAGAAAGTTCAGCATAAGCTCCATCCATGGCTACAACTAAATTTTTATACTCACGATCCGGGTCAATGATCCCAGTTCGTATTCCTAAAGCTGCTGCCGACCGCCTCGTAATGACCTTAATAGAAAAACTCTTTCCCGCTCCCGCCCGTCCAAAGATCACCATATGTTGATTGGCCAAGCGCCCATCCCATCCGTCATAAAAAACAGGTCGATTATAATGGTCCCAACCGATTAAAACGCCTTTTCGGTGAGATAATCCCCCATATCCATAGATAAACGCATCTGCCACGTTGCTACTTTCCATATTCATATAGGCATCATCAAATTCGCTTCGTTTTCCTATCCCAAAGGAGTGTCGCCAGGCTTCCAGTTGACGTGTATCCGCTGAACGAAATAGCATCCCAACGCCTCCCATTCTTTTGAGTAAGGAACGACTAACTCTTCGTAATTTTTCAGGCGTGGATCCGGATACCGTCATGACCATAGATGTGCGGAATAATTTCTCAGCGTTCACACGCAAACGAGCCAATTGAGATTCTAAATCCATGATCTCCTGCTGCATGGTTCCCACTTTTAAAGGGTGAGATTCTCGCATTAAATCAGCTTGCAAGACTGCAATTCGTTGGGCTAAGCGGTTCATCATGACGTCTGCTTCTGCAGGCTCGACGTGAATGGTCATATCTACCTCACCGTCCCCTTCATGAAGAAGGATGGGATCTAGCATACCCGTCCAGGTTGTTCTTCCTGACCATCTAGCCAGCCATGTTTTCAGGTATCGGGCACCACCCGTATTATCTGAAACTTCTACCCAATAATCTGTTGCCCCCTTTTCCCCGGGCATTCGTTCTGCCAATGTAGGAGGAGCCATTAATTGAGATTCAAGGTCAGATAATCCTTTTAAAACATCATCATTCAGCTTTTCTTGAAGAACCTGATTCTTCTTTTTCCAAAATCTCATGCTACCCCTCCATGTTGCTGATCATATTTGATTTTTCCGATGGATTGGATGGATTCGTTTGGCGAGGCTGTATTTTCCACAAGCTCACCCCATGAAATTAAAGAAGCCATCTCCCGATTGGCTGAACGATAAAGATAGGATTTCACACCCTCTCGATTGAGTAGTTGCGTCCAAATTCCTACATTATGAAACATAGATTGGGTCACACGAAGACTATTCAACAACTCTTGCTTTGCAATCTCTGGATTATCATTCACGGTGGAAGATCGGCGTAAAAGGTCATTTAAATATGGATTACTTACCCCGGCACCTGCTTCACTTAAATACCGTTGATCCGTCTCAAGAATTAGATAATATCGACGATCGCGGACTTGTTGTTCTTCTAAGGCATGTACAAATGTTCTTCTCATTTCTTGGATATACTCCAGATCTCCACCTATCTCAATCGCTTCAGCTTTAATCTCCTGAAAGTATTCATGCAAATCATAGAGATGAGATTCCGAACGAAAACGCACCGGGTGAGTCATCATGTTTAACCAATCACGAAAGGCCGACCAGATCGCCTTTTGCTCCATGGGGCTTTTCAAAGCAAAAGAAACGGGTTGCACTTCAAGGATAAAAAGATATCTTTGATCCTCCGTGATAACAAAACCGTCCTCACCAATCGATTGTACCTGTAACCAATCTCCCGATTTTTCCTTCGGAATTTCTTTTTTATTTCGTTTTGAACGTTGAAGCCAAAATATGGCACCTACACAAAGCAAAACCAATAGGTAATCCAATCAAGCTATCCCCTTTCAAAGAAAAAGTCAGGGGAACCCCCGACTTTATTAGGATAAAAATTCGCGTTTTCTTTTCCGACAGGCGATCCAAGAAAAGAGGTATTTCCCCAGGGAAAGACCTGTTCCAAAGTGTTTCCCATGTGCAAAGACAACCGCTACTACGAATGGAATCCAGTAAGGTAGATATCCCCAATACCCCAGCCCCGGGATAGGTGGTAAATAGGTGGCCAGCTTCATACTCATAAAAGCACCACCAAACCACCATCCCAGTTGACGAAAGGATAAAAAATAGATCACCTTACTTTCTTCCTCGGATCGGTAGGCTAGTAAATGTTGCTCACCATACATTTCTCAAGCGCTCCAACCAAAAATACCCATGACCACGCCTACAATTTTCTCCGCCATAAAGACAATAATCAGTGCTCCCAAGGCGAAAGTAAATTTTGATTTGGCATCAGAGATTTTTTGGGAGTTCCCATGCGCTCCTAACATCAGGACTCCTCCCCAAATGATAAAAGCAGCTGTAACCACTCCAAACACCCCACGTACAGCTCCAGCAAATTTGCCTGCTGCGTTATTGATGTCCTCCACCAATCCATTCGGGTCTGAATTAATGGTTAATCCATCTGCCAAACCTACTCCCGACATCGTGAGTAAAAAGAATATAGAGAGTAACCCTAATACACTCCAACGTACTTTCATTTTCATTCTCCTTTCATTTTCATTCATATATTTGTAGAGTTTGGTAGAACAAGATCCCCCCTCTCAAAAAATTTCCCATGACAAAAAGAACGGTTTAATCATTTGAAAGACCGCCCAAAGAATATAACCCTGTGTACCTCGATAAATCACCCATCTTTCGAGTATGCAATTGGTCTGCATTAAGGGAATCCGTTGCCTCGCTGTCAGTGGCCAAAATAAAGCAATTCCCTCCGTGATTAGATCGAGAAACAGATGGGTACCGTACCCGATGATCACCGGGATTAAATAGGCTGGATTAATGAGATAGGCAATGGTTAAAACAAAGATCAGCCCAACTAATCCATGAGAAGGACTCTCCCTATGTTTTATTAATGCAAAAAATAAATACATCGAACCGATTGAAAATATCAACCATTGTTGGTTGTTCCAGCCAAAGTAGACAAGGAATCCTCCAACCACCAAAAATGCGAACGCCCTTAACCAACTCGGAACCCATGGCATGACAAGGGACCCCATTCCACTTCGGGGCTCATCAATATCCGGCAAGCGAGAGGTAAGCAGAACAATCCCCGCTCCTACACCCCATTCTGTGAATTCCTGCCAACTCTGGGGTGTTTGATAAAACATGTAGGTTGCTAAGGCAACACTCATGTGGGTTTTTCCCATCATAAGGGAACACCTTGCATCAACTTGCAATAATCTCTCCAATCATCATAATCGCCTATAATGGTGAGCCAGTTCTTTTCAGTTTCAGAGTGAAATTCAATTCCTCCGATGATTTGTTTTTGTTCATCAAAATCATATTTGCAACGAACAAAAACTGTCTTAATTACAAAATCTATTTCTTGTTCTAATATATGAATGATAGACTTAGGGATCTGATCAATAGATACCATTCTTTCATCTTGGCATTTAGGATAGAGGTCCTTATTCATTTGCGGCAACTGCTCTAAAAACAAGTCATAATCCCTTAAACTTTCGCATTTCTGAATGACAAACATCCTTTTCCTCCTCGTTCCATTGGTTTATTAAATCATCAAGCATTTGACTTAAAGATAGGACACGACTAGATACAACATTTCCTTCTTCTTTATAAGCCTTATTTAATAAGGTCCTTAGATTTTCAATCTCTTCTTCTAAACTAATCATAGAACCCTCCCAAAGTTTAGCCAGGTATTTCTTTGTAGAGTTGATCAAAGATAGCTAACTGTAAGGTTCCACTTGAGATCGGTTTGGTTAAGTTGGGACTTATGGAATTAATAGTTTCCAAGGCATCATTCCATAATTTTAGAGGAACAGAAAGAATAATCCGGGATTTATTGCAGGAAAATTTGAACTTACCTATAACTGTTGAAGATTTAGATCTTTTTAATGATATTAACTCATCCAAGAATGAACCTACTTTTTCTTTCATTCGATTCATCCATGTGTATTTTAATTTTTTCGTTGGAGCCGTATTAATGGCATGTAAAATTTCGTTACTTTCTTTTGGTTGGACAACCATTTTCACTTCCGGTTCTTTTGGTGTTGATACATTATTAAAGAAACGTTTTAACTCTCTCTCAGGAATACTATATTCTAAAAGCTTTAAAGATAATCCAGGTATACTTTTGATAAAGCGCCTTATTGGTAAAGGAAATGGGGCGCTATAATCTTCGTCTAGTCTACCTTTAAAATATATTTCATCTTCAATTTCAATAAAAATATATCCAAGAGCACTATTTCTACGTTTTTCCACCATTTTGGAATCATTCGTTAAAGACAAATTAATAGTTTCATTTTCAACAATATAAATGCCCTTTATATATTTCAGTTCCGGAACTTTCTCTATATAAAAGCTTATGGCTTTTTCCAAAATAGTTTTGGTCTTATATTCCACTCCAGCAACTTTGGTTTGCAAAGCAAAAATCATAGGTTGTTCCCTCCTCTTCAACATTAACAACTAAAATTTAGTTTATTTAAAAGAAACTGCTGTTGTTTTATTTGGAGAATTACCCTATTGTGTAGTATAATTTTGATGCATAATAAATAATTTCTTCAATTGAAAAGATCAGCAGCTTTAATATCTAAGTTTTCCGCAATAGTAACAAGCGTTCCCGGGGATGGGTTTCTTTGGTTAATTTCATATTTCGAGACAGTGGAATGTGATTTTCCGATGAGTTTAGCCAACTCTCTTTGACTAATCCCCTTTCTTTTGCGAAATGTTCTAATTTTAGACCCGATATCCAATATATACACCTCTTATTTTACTAATTGTATAATTTTCTCATATGGAGAATATTATCATACAATTTTATACAAGACAACCATATGATTTATCATTTGTTAAATTTTTATTTAGGAGAGAATGTGAATGAGTGAAGATTTTTTATTCCAAGTGGCTGAGAATTTGCGGAGTTGCAGACGAAAAAAAGGCTTGACACAGGTTCAAGTATCAAGTCTTACTGGAATTGATAATAGTACTTTATCTAAATTAGAAAACGGTTCTCAGAAACCAGATATATTAATATTAAAAACTTTAGCGGATACTTACGGGGTTTCTATTGCGGAGATAATTGGAGGTACAAATGAAATGCGCATGTTTGCCGACAAAGAGGCCCTAAAAATTTTAGAGATTATTGAATCTATGAATCCAAAAGAACGGGATATGATACGTGAATTAATCTATGCATTGGAATATAAAAGGCGCTTTGAATCAGTCAAAAATGATATGCAATTTTAATTGCTCTTTGACAATTTATTTATCAAAGCGAAAATTTGGGTTCTAGGATCGTTTGATTCGATTTTTCCAATTCCAATATCGTATATTAAATTACTAATAATGGCTAATTCGCTTTTTGTACTATTACCCGAATCATGCTCTGCCTTCATGATGACCCCCATCAACATTTATTTTTAGTGAAATTTTTCTTTTAAAGAAAACAACTGCTACTCTCATACTAATAGTAGCAGTTGTTTTTTAAAACACTGCCCTTACTTCGGTGATCCAGCCACCCTAGATTCTCATCCTTAGGTCTGTGATTTTGCGTCCTTATTTTTCAATAAGTTTGCCGTTGTCGGATTATAGGGATTCGTGTCAGTTGTTGCAATAATTTTTACCTATATTATTAACCAGATTTTCCAATTAGTCAACATTACCTATATAATTCTCTACAAAAAAGAATTACATAGGGCCTATTTTTCTTGTTTTCGGATACTTTTTCCTAGCGACTAAAGTCCCCTTTGCTCTATTAACGATTTGCTCGTTATGTTGAAATACATAGTTAATTCGCCTAACCATTTTTTTTGAGCTAGGAAACGTAGTAGCTGCATTATGTTGTTATCTGTATTAGATAATATATCCTCCCAGAATTCTTTTGAGTTGTTATAGGATTCTAGATTCTTGTTATATATTTCCGATACCTTTTTCATCAATTCAAAGTAAAAAATATATTGCTCATCATTTCTGTTCCAACTTCTCACAAAAGTCTCAGAGTCGTAAAAAGATAAGTGAAATTGTGTTGATATTTTTTTTATCATACTAAGATAATCTGTTTCTTCTATGTGATCCAGGAAATTATAGATGATATATTTTTCGTTTATTTGCATAAAATCTCTTCTCCTCTCTTTTTGACAAATAAAAAAGCGTGACTACTCCATTTCCTAACCGGAAACAGAATAATCACGCTATCATCATTTACTGACGAATGTCCATAGCAACATATGTAGTTAAGTTGTTCTCCTTTGATTATAATGCGGAGGATCGTATAAATCAACTTGTTTTAAGTTATTATTGGTTGATTGTTTTTTACTTTCTACTATAAAGTCCTCTATTGTTTTCTTATTTTTTTCATACCATCTTGAAAGTGTTCTTACTGACAACCTTTTAATATTTGGATTCTCTATAAAAGGTATGTAATCTAACGGGATTTTATACAAATTTGATATTTTTACAAGAATAGAAAAAGATATATTTTCCCTTGATCCCTTTTCGAGCATTCTGATGTATTGCTGGGATACTCCAGTCTGATTTGCAACATACTTAATCGTATAATCATTTTCAAGTCTTATTCTTTTTAATTCCTCACCTAACAAAGACAAAATAATTTCTCCTTTCTTATAAAAGTTATCTTTAAGCCTAATTATATTTAGAATCAAAATATATCAAGTAGTTATATAATAATATAAGCACGGGTAGTTATATTATATATATAAATTCTTAAATACCATTCTTAAATACCATTAGGAACGGTACTAGAGGCTCACAAACATACTGGTGATAAAGGGTATGGGATTTTAATAAAAACAATCCAAAGAGGGCTTCTTATTATTTACATGGATCCATCTTGTAAACACATATTTTTTTCTGTAATCCACATTAATTAATGCTGTGATCCACATGTCTTAGAAGTAGTAATTTCCTCAAAATGGAAATAAAACAGCAAAAAAAAACGAAAATAGATGTCCTAATTGAAACAACATCCATTTTCGTATAGTAAGAATCTTGATCTACTTTAATTTTCATGTTGGTAAGGTTATTTTTTCCATGCAAATAGCCGGCGATTCTTGCGGATCGTCGGTCCTTATGCTTCCAGCCAGTTATAAAATGGGAAGTCTTCTATTTCTTCTTTTTTGGGGGGCTGCTCGTCCATTTTCTTTCGTATGTAATTCTCAGCTTTGGTCAAAAGGTCGATCTTCCCCTTAAATCTAGCAATCCAATCTGTTACACCGGGAATTATCCAGTCACTCATTGTTTTAATGGCATACTTAAATTGATCCCTATGCTTCTGCAGCTTCGGTAATATATTCGTTTCTAAATCCTTTAGAATGGATTTTAAATACTTTCCGACTTCATTATCGTTGTTCAATTCATAGAGTTTATGAACGGTAAGTAATTTTTCTAAGGCATGAGAAAATAGATCGATTCCTATGGAACCAAGCTCTTTGAAATAATGACTTTTAATTTTTAAAATTTCCTCACGAGAAGAAATTGAAACATGTTCATCACAATAGCGATCCATTAGAACATTTTCAAGGTATTTCATTTCTCCCTGGTTTGTTAAAGCTGGTTGAAGGGCATACTCGTCCTGTACGCCAGTAACCCGTACCATTTCCTTCCCTCTCTCTACAATGAGTTCAAGCTTCAAAAAAGCCTTTGCTTCTTCAAATATTTCATATAGAGGGGCTTTTGAATATAGGTTAAGCACACCCAGATAATCTTTGGTTGAGTGATAGAGAGCAGATAGGCTTCTTTTGAGTGGTCGTCCAGTGTGTACACCATACCAAAGGGTGTAAAGAATAAAACGTTGGGTATGAACGTTAAGCCGCTTAAGCGCATCTGATTCTAAAAATGGAAAATGTTTAATATATCCCTTGGTGTAATCCGTAACATGTTTCACAAGAAATAGACGATCCCCTTCTAATTTAAGGACGCCTTCCTTCGATCCCTTTTTAATGAATTTGTCAATGGATTGGATATCACAGGATAGTTCTTCAGCCATCTCTTTGCGGGTGAGCGGAATGAATCCATTCCAACATACATTACGGGATAGAAGAAAATGGAACTGCATACGTAAAGAGCTATAGTGTTTTGTATTTGCTGGGTTACATAAATACCGATGGATCATTCCTACTCACCTCCTAAACCATGATTTTGGCCGCAAAAAAACCTCTGTTTTCCTTGATGCCGATTTACTAAAAAAGGCATCAGGAAACTAGAGGTTCGCACTTCACTTTTTTAAAATTATATGCTATCATACAGATAACATATGTAAAAAATGAAGCGCGAACCCCTACTGACTGAATTGAACCCTTAAACCCTGGTATATTTGTGGGTCCCTTAATTAGATTGTTGCAGCGGCCAAACTCAACGAAATCTATAAAGGGAAGGGAAAATGGGGCGCTTTTTTTTTATTTAGTTTATCTTTTTTGTTTAATTTATCTTTTTTTAGAAATAAAAAAACGTCTATCTGTTTTTAGATACACGTGTCCCGTAAAAATAGTTTCTTCATCCTCCCTTTAAATAGAGAAATGAATAAACTATCCCTCGACACGTGTTATAAAAAACTATACAATATTTTTGTAAAATTATCCATACCTTTTTATCAAAAAATGTCGTAAGAAAAAAACACTAGTCAATTGATAAAAGATATGTTAAACTGAATCTAACTTAATAAAACCTCAATACGTGTGTATAAAGGCCGTTCCTTCGGGAACGGCTTTTTACGTTGTGTCATTTTCCGAATAAGAAAGTTTAATTGGCCTTTTATCAAATATTCTACTACTCATTTGAACGAAGTGTCAAATGTTTCCTATTTAGAGAACTATTTAAATTTATCAACGTTGATCCAAGATAATATTGTTCCAAATTATTAATAGTTGTAATTAAAGGTTATTTTGTCAGTGGCGTCGAATTGTATCAAATAATGAATACTAGTACAAGGGGGTTTTTATGATTTTGGTTGAGGATTCAAAAAAAGAAAATCTTAAAGGCCGTGGATACTTATTAAGGCAGCGCTCTTTTTTAAAACTTTACCTACTTACTCTTGTTGAAAAGAAAAAAGAATATGGCTTGCATTATCAGAAAGAGTTAATTGATATGTTTAAGCCTTATGGATATAAGCCTACTCTTTCAGAGATATATAAATCCTTGCACGAACTAAGCCAGGAAGGGATACTAAAGAGGAGTAAAAAAATAAAAGGAGATCCTAAGACAGATTTTCAGGAATTGGTTTATTATCAATTTACAGAATCGGGATACGAAAAGGCAAAACTTTATCGAAAGCAAATGAAAGTAGAGCTGGATCGTTGTATTGGAATGCTTCAAAAAGCGGTTCAAGATAATTATTAAGCACTTGGTTGTCCCCTACTCCCTAAGAAAGAAGGAGATCTATATGACTAGACTTTCTGTATTAAGTGGTATCTTTTGTGGGAAAAAAGTGATGATTAAGGTTGAAAATCCTGATGAATTTATCGAAGCTCCGATGGATCAAATTGGCTGGGTTCATTACATCGACCATTCTAAAGGAATAGTAGAACCATTGTTGGCTAGGCGTGGGGATATAGTGGATATTAGGATTGAAGGGTAAGCTTAGATAATCCATAAGACCTATACAATAGATATTTAATTTAGTATATCATTTCGTTAAAGTATAAAGGACAACTTTGGAGGAAGCAAATTATGACTAAAACAGATCTTGTTGCATATGTGGCTGAAAAAGCGGAATTGACCAAGAAGGAAGCTAGTAAAGCTGTAGATGCCGTTTTTGAAGCTATTGAAAGTTCGCTCAAAAGAGGGGAAAAAGTACAATTGATCGGATTTGGGAATTTTGAGGTCCGTGAACGTGCTGCCCGTAAAGGCCGTAACCCTCAAACTGGGGAAGAAATTGAGATTGCAGCTAGTAAATTACCTGCATTTTCAGCAGGAAAAGCCCTAAAGGAAAGTGTGAATCAGTAAAAATATCCAAAAGGTGACTACCCTAATATTATGTAGTCACCTTTATATTTTTTTTACCATTCATTCCGTTTTATTCTTATGTGTATTTTGAGAAAGAGATCTATTATAACCGCTGTGCAGGTCTTTAGAATTAACGAATCATCTGACTGATAACATTTTATTATCGAGTGCTTTCCTGTTTTTATAAATTGTAATTGGTTTCGGGAGAGCATATTCCGATCCTTATTCCTCTGAAAAGACCTCATTCTGTTCAGTACGCGGAAGCTATATGAACTCGAATTTCAATCATTAATTAATGAGCTTTTCCGTGAAATCTTCTCGAAATGCCTTTTTTAGTTCCCGGTCATTGGAATAGAATTTAATACCAATTAGACGAACTTTTTCATTTTCACTTAATACTTCAACGTCTGGTCGAGTAGATAAGGAAAGTAAGAAATCCTCTTTCCATTGGTCTTTTTCCCGTAAATTATCACCTTTGGGTTCCAAAAAGACCTGATATGTGAAATCAGCATCTTTTAGATACAATAAGAAATCCGGCATAAAACCACGAACGCCGTCGATCTCAACAATTTTAACCTTACGTTCATTTCGAATGAGATAGACTTCCTGATATTTCAATCGGAGCTGCTCCACATAATCATTTATAAAATCAATCATTTCACTTTCCAATCCATTGACAATTGCTTGGTCATAAATATACCAGTCGTGATCCCTCATATTTCTTGTTTTTACGACTTGATTGACATTGGTTACTCGTTGGTTTACTTTGTTCATTTCGACTACATAATCGTCAATTAATTTAGAGAAAGCAACTCCTTCAAATACCGGTGTGCCCCGCTCTTTCATATAATTGGAACGGATACTCTTCTCTGCATAAGCTAAAAATTTTTCAACGATCACCAAATTTTCTTTGGGAGAAAGGTCATTCAGAGAAATACCTTGAGGTAAAGAAATGTTGATCTTGAGATTACCTAAGAAATTCTTGCTTTCAATAAACTCTTTCAAACTTGAAATGCTTGGCATGTACTCTTTCAAGTTGTTGAAACGATAAAATGAGTTACGCTGAATCGCTTTTTGGAGCAAACTTTTCCCAATGGTTAGTTGTTCTTCATGCCGTTTCGTTCCAGATGTAGTTATTTGTTGAGAACCATACCGTTGCTCAACGGATGATTCATATTGAATATCGTAGCTTGATGAAACATTGTAGTCAAAGAATGACTGATAGTCCTCAGCTGACGTTGGGATAAGTTTGTTGATATAGATCTTTCCATTTTTAAAAAGCGGCAGCTTCCGGAATTTTGGCTTAACCTTCGCTTCTAAACGGTCATATTTGTCCTCTTTCACCTGGATATTTGTTGCTTCAAGTGACTTTTCGAGATTTTTAATATACGCATTTTCATTGATTGTATGATAATGAAGTGTTTCAATCACCTTTAAATCACTACCATCAAAATCAAATCGCCTGGTGTAGGATCTCTTCCCATCATATACAAACGGATAATAACGAGCGCCACGACCAATCAATTGTGCTTCACTATCCGTTGTCGTTTTTGCACTGGAAGCTCCTTCGCTGATCCGAACAATATCAAATAGGTTCAATACATCCCATCCCTCATTCAGTTTCGCTACCGCAAATATCGTACGAATTGGATTGTTTGCATCTTCCAGCGTGTTCAATAGGAGAGCATTGCTCTCTGACAGAAAGGATGAATCATTAGCATTGAGTATCGTTTCGTTTGTAAAATCCCATTTTAAATCACTAACGACCTGGTTCAAATCTTTATCTTGATAATAAGAAAACATTTTGCGCCAAACGCTATGTTCGTTTTGATAAATCGCAAGACCTTTTTCAATAATCTTTTGCAGTTGTTCAACAGAAAGATCTTCCACGATATTCAAGAGAGCCCTATTTGCTTCTAATGAAACGGCAATCTTATTGGACTTAAAAAGTATGATTGGTTTTAAATCAATCCCATGATCTCTTGCAACATATTTCCGATACTGACTAAGCAGCATACCATGAAGCATCTTTTGTTGATCACCTTCATTCGCTCGCAAAAGCACAACGTTTTTAGAGTAACCATCTTCCATGAAACGCTTTAAGTCGTATTGATAGACGATCTTATCCCGATATTTATTAAAAAGCGCGTCATTGGTTAAATCAATCGTTGCCGTATATTCAATCAATCGATTTGAAGGATGCAATCTTAGTAGTTTACTGACAGTATTTTCCCAAGTATTTTCTTCTGCTTCTTTGGTGTTAAGGTTTCTTTTATCGCTTCTTGTAAGTACATTTATGTGATGGGCTTCATCAGCCAACAGCACAAGGTCTGTTTCTTTCAACGCTTCATATGTAAGTCCGTTTTCTCTTGGGTTAGTTAAATCCATGTGTAACTTTTGGATCGTCGTCAATTTGAGATAGATTGTATTTCCTGCTGGTATTGATGGAAAAACGTCCACGATTTGAATTGTCACTTGGTTTCCGTCTATCACAATACCGTTGGTATTGAACAAGTATTTCGGTGAAACTGCATTAGTCAGGTTATCAAAGGTTTTCTTGATAATTGCATCACTATTGACAAAGAAAATGAAGTTCTGATGTCCTTTTTCTTTGAACAGGTATAGGATCGTTGCCGCTAATACCAGCGTTTTTCCGGAACCGGTCGCCATATGAAATAACAAATGATTAAATGAAATGTCTGCAGCATCCGATCGTTGTGTATAAATAAATTGCTGCAAACCTTGTTCCTGATAGGGTCTTAAGCGGTGGCTTAAATTATCATAAATAAAATTCGGGATCTCCGGCGGTGTTTCAAAAATGTCATTGAATCGCTTATCGATTCGGGCGTGTAAAATTTCATTACTCATGATCGATCACCGCTTTGTCGTTTTGATAAAAAGAATGGTTAAACAGCTTGACCGATTCTGGAATATCGTATTGTGCATCGTCAATCTCTGAGTAGCTTAAATACATTTGATTAGCATCCAGACTTTCAATTAGTAATTTCTTCTTGTCCTCCAATGATAGCGAAGCAAACTCACTATCTTCTTTAGTTAATCGATCAATATTGATTTTGAAGTCCAAGAAGGCTGCATCCTTAATCTCTTCAATCAGCCCTTCGATTTCTTCGGATGATTTCGCATCCCGGATGCGAGAAATGTATTGTTGATTTAGTTCGTAAAGTTCAACATATACAAAGCTACCCCCGCCATTCCAGTCCACATCTTTTGAAATACCACCTTGTTCGCCATCAATTACCTTTTTTAGACGTTCAACCGTAATATCTTGAACGTAATTCATTTGTTCAATCGCTATATATTGTCGGTTCATTTTATGTGCTACTGCTGCTGTTGTTCCACTACCGAGAAAGAAATCCAAAACAATATCTCTCTCATTTGTGCTTAAATGTATTATTCGTTGAATAAGTGCTTCTGGCTTAGGTGTTGAAAATATGTTTTCTGAATTTAAAGTACGTACTTCTTTTTTTGCTTCTTGATTATCAGTTACATCATCTCTAAACCATATTGTCATGGGTGTAACACCCTGTTTCACTTCAGACAAATATCTTTTTAATTGAGGTGCGCCGGTTCCATCTTTCCCAAAATAAAATCTGTTTTCTGCCAAATACTTCTCAGCTGTATCTTTATTAAATCGATAGCAGCTACCCTTTGGTGGATAGAATTCTTCACCCGTATTAGGGTTTTTAATAGGGAAAACACCACTTTCTGAAAATGATTTAACCAACACATTATCCGAACGCCATGGCCCACGACCATCTCCATCGTCGTATTTGTAATATTTATTTTGTTTTTCGCTTCTTGGTAGCAGATTAGGTCTCCATATTTCCTTGTTTTTAGCATATACTAAAATAAAGTCATGACTGTCCGATAGCCATTTTGAATCATTAGTTGGAGAATACCTTTTCTCCCAAATCACATTATTTACAAAATTATCTCTACCGAATATCTCATCACAAAGAACTTTAAGATATGCTTGTTCATCATCATCTATATGAATCCAGATGGATCCGTTTTCAGCTAGCAATTCTCTAGCAACTTCTAACCGATTTTTCATAAAAGTTAACCATGTAGAATGATTAAATCGGTCGTTATATCTAAAGCTATCCCCACCTGTATTGTAAGGAGGATCAATAATTATAGACTTGATCGCTCCAGCATATCTCTTTTTCATTGAATGCAAAGCAATCAAATTGTTCCCTTTTATAATTAGATTATCATCTTCTTTAAATTTATGATCACCATTCTTATCATATTTTTTTATATTAGTAAATACTTTAGGAGATAGCATTATATCAATTTCATCTTTTGCTAAAACTTTGTGATAATAAACCTCTTGCTTACCGCAATCCTCTTTGGTCATTCCTCCTTCAAGAATACAATCTTTATGAGGAAAGTCTAGCACTACATCCGTATTGTACTTCAAATATTTATTCTCACTAGTCAAACCGATCTCATTGCTGAACCTCGTATAGCTGTTATCCCAATAATTTTTATATCTGAGCATGTTAATAAATTCATCAATCTTAAAAATAAGGCCATATTTAACCTCTAGTGAATATGCCTTCTTGATAAAATGGTTTGATAGTAAGCTCTCAATCAACTCTTTTTTATACTCTCTTAAATCGTCGATCAGCTTGGTTTTAAGCAAAACATCGCCTTCCCAGTATTCCGGGAAAGCTGCTAGAACTGTATTAATCTCTTTGAGCAATCTCGTTTCCATCCTATCCCTCCTAAAATTCTTAAGTTACGCAATCCAGCCCAGTTGTATAATAGAAATTTATCATTTATCTAGATTGGATGACATCCAAGGTAAAAAGCCACCAATCGCTTAACCTCTGTTTTAAGTACATGGGTCGAATAAGCAAATTTATGATGATACCCGCAATAAATGTACTTCCATTCAACACCCTTGTCAGATCTGGTTTCTTCATATATTTTAATACCAATTCTCTTTATTGATTTTTTGGCATTTATATAGTCCTTCTCGATCCCTCTAACAGCCTGATTTATTAATTGGAAATACGGTTCTCTAAATTTAAGATTAGAATCCTCAATTACCTTTAAATCACGTTGAAAGACCTGGATGACAAAAGGAAGTAAGGTGTATTGTTTTATAATTTCAAGTTCTTCATTTGAGGGGAATTGCATATCTGGGATAACACTCCCTTAGTATATGGTAAATTTTTTGTGGGTAGAAAACAAACTATTAATTAATAATTTCCAAAACCATGTGCATAAAATTCTATGTAACCACATTTGGGGCAAACATAGGGTACCAAAAACAAATTGGATGTTTAATTGAAGACCTTCTAATTATCTATAGTCTGGACTACTTGGAGTTTAATTTTTACTCTCAGCCTTATCACTTTTTGGAGCTTACAGAATTTACATATAAAAAGACGTATCTCCGGATCAAAGATACGTCTTGTGCATAAGTACAGCAGGGGATGCTGTACTTATGATTATATCATTTCGGTTCGAATAATTCTTGGAAGATACAAAGATTCCATTAACAATTGGTAGGCGCTCATTTTCCTCAATCCGTTCGAACCTCTGGCTAGTTACGCGTGTTTTTTTTTTAAGATCAAAATTATAAGCTGATAAACTCGATAAAACAAGTTTGAGAGAGATAATAAAGGATACACCCAATATTTTATTTTTCCTTTACGATTGATAAAGCCACTTTCTTCATTTCCTCTAATGGAATGTCTCCTCTAATATCATATAAAACTCCACTTTCACCACTCCAATCCACCTTATTTACATATTCCACTAGTGGTTCTTGAGTTGATTCATCAAATGAAACTCTTGGGTGCTTACCTACATAAATTATTGTTTCATCTACTTTTATTTTTTCATTGTAGGCTAAGCCTTGCCTTGTCACACGCTTAGCACTTAAGCTTGAGTCAATAGTCAGTAGCCACTCATCCGAATTTGTTTTGTAATGAAAAGTAGCGAATGGAATATTTTTGCTTTTACTCCCTGAAATTGATTTTAGTTCGGTATTATTGGGTAAATAAGATGGTAGAGTCAATGACATTCCAATTTGTTCTTCTACATCTTTTACGGAGTCATATTTTACTGATTCTATAGGAAGACCCTTAATCACTTCTTCAATTACTCCATCCTTATTTCTTTTTTCTAAAACGTAAATGCCATTTTTAATTACAAATTTATATTCAGAGAAAATTTTAGACATTATGTCTGTTGCCAATGCTTGAACAGAAGGATTAACTGCTACTAGTGTTCCTATTAACAAGGAAAATCCACATACAGAGAAAGCAACCTTTTTCCACATAGACTTTCTCCAAAATCGTTTCCCTTTGGTTGGTTCGATCGTGTTTTGTTTCACTTTCTTTCCTTTTTCAATGGCATTTCCAATAGCTAAATTCAGTTTCTCAATAGGTATTTCCACTTTATTCAGATTATCTTTCCAGGTTGTTAAGTCACTACTCATTGACACACTCCTCCTTAAGTTCTACACGAAGTTTTTTCAATGCCATATGTAAGCGTGTTTTTACTGTGCCAACTGGACATTCCAATATTTCAGCAATCTGTACAATGGTTAGGTCTTGATAGTATTTTAAGATAACCACTGTTTTCAACTTTTCCTCTAATTGGTCAATGGCAAAGGATAAATCCATTATCTCCTCAGCATTACCAGTGTTCGTAGAAGCCAGATCAATTGGTATCGGTTCTGACAATGGAATAATACGCTTTTGTTTTTTCATGTAGTTAATAGCACAGTTAATTAGGATTCGTGTTAGCCAAGTAGTAAAGTAGGCAGGTTCTTTAAGTTGCTTGATGGAGATAAACGCTTTGTATACAGTTTCTTGTACAATTTCTATTGCGTCATCCTCATTTTTTGTATAAGCAAAAGCAGTACGATAGAGCATTGCTTTCTTTTCTTCAATTAATTCCCTAAATGCTATTTCATCACCATTTTTTGCATGTAATACTTGTTCCATATAACCTCCATATCCGACCTCTTTATATATTAGACAATTAAACAAGGGGTATGGTTTTTAATAAACAAAAAAAAGATACCTCCATCTTTTTGTGGTATCTGTATAAAATCATTCTTTTATGTAGCTATAGAATCCAATTAACGCAATAATCTATTTGAATTTTATAAAATAACATTAAAAAATCTAGCGTCGCAAACAGACGATCACGCGGTAGTGAAGATGAACAACGCCGCTTCGGAAGCGGCGCTCACAAGCAGCTCGAGCCACATGCGGAGGTTTTATATTATTTAATTAACCGGTAGATTCGATCCGTCTTATCCACTTTATCTTCTATGATTTGTACATTATTCAAGCTATCCAAATACTGACATACATCTATATATATCTTAGGTTTCCCAGTAATCAAACGTTCTTTGGGTGCCCCTTCTTCTTTTAGTAGTCGTTCCGCCATCTGCATCGCACTTTCAACACCTTCTGATAGATACCGATCTATAGCGTTACGAAAAGCGATATTAAGAGATACTGATACTTGCTTAGTATGTACTTGCTGATCCTCATTGTTCTTTAATTCTTGTGAGCTCTCAAAGAGAGATAATTGTTCATCCACTTGAACCACTCCTTCCTAAGTTATTTCTCATGATTTTTAAAATCAATAATAGCACGTTTGGGTTTTTTGGGTGTTAGCCTAAATACCATATCAGAAGTTCGCTCAAATGCTCTCCATGTTTTACCCTCACGAATAAAGCTCATGCCACATTTGCAGTGGAAAAGAGTGATAAATTGTTGTGTAGCCTTTCTGTTGCAGAAAGGGCATTTTCGATTACTAAACTTCACATGATCCAATTTCTCCTTCCCCTTTCAACAGGTATTTGAAACCACTAAATCTGTAATCCTCCAATATAATCATTCGCAACCTTCGCCTTCTCTTCCTGTAGATCGTGAAGATAAACCTGTGTGGTTGATATATCCGAATGTCCTAACATAGTCTGGACTTCGTGGATGTTGGCTCCTCCATCTAGAGCAAACGTAGCAGCGGAATGGCGAAACCAGTGCGGAGAAATCTTTTGTTCTTCAAAATTCCCTTTATATTTTTTAATTCCAGCTTTTTTTACGACTCTTTCAATCATATATCGGACAACCCTATCGTTTAGTGTGTTTACTTGGGAATTTACGAATAATGGTTCTTCTGGTTGATCACCTACGGATAAGGACAGGCCAAAGAAATGACGGTGCTGCAGTATAATTCCGTATAGGTCTTGCCTCAGCCTCACCTTCCGTTCCTTGTTTCCTTTTCCGATAACACGCACGGATAGATGTCCCTTTAAGCCTGGCTGGACATCCCCCCACTTGAGTTTGCATAGTTCCGAAATTCGCACTCCTGTTAATAGAAGAAAAGCAATGATGGGATGTTTTACGGGGTGTCCACGTACTTCATCTAATATGCGCTGAACTTCTTCGTAATTTAGTTTTCGTTCCACCCTAGCCTTTTCCTTTTTAGGCAGCCGGATATAGTTTCGCATATCCCGGTCAAAAAATTGGTGTTCAAAACCAAATTTGAGTAGGGATCGTACCAGGGTTAATTTTTTCTTGGCCGTGGACTTGGCGTACTTCTCCTCTACCCATCTTTGATAGGCGTCCAATTCAACGTACCCAATTTCAGACAAGGGCATCTCTATGAAGGATAGAAATTGACGCAGATCATTTAAATAGGTCCGTTCGCTTCCTTTTGTTAAATCCTTCTCACGTTGTTTGTTGTTATATAGGAAGAAAGACAAAAAGACAATATCCTCTTTCAAGTTTTCAAAGGTTAGGTATTTCCCGTCTTCTAATAACTCTTGTCTGAGGAAATCAATTTCTTTCCAACGTCCGTTCTTTACTAAGGAAATGAATTCATCAATTCTATTAACATTCGATAAATCATTCTTGTTTCGGATTTCTAACTCCAAATTCCCTCCCCCTTCCATCGGAATTTCTATAAAAAACATTATGTTAACTATTAATGTGTTATTTATTATAATTCCACATATATCCGAAAATCCCTTCTTTTCGGATATACTTACCATTTCATAGTACCATGTTTTTTTAGAATGAGAAGCCAAATTCTGAAAAAATAATTTAAAGTTACACTTAATAATTCCAATTTATAGATTTAGTGATATGATAAATTTATGTAAGAAGAAATTGGAAGGAGTTTGACAATGAGTGACAATTTAAAATCTGAAAGTGATATAAGACAGAGGTATCAAACAACAGTACCGCAAGATATACGAGAAAAGATGGGGCTGGAAATCGGGGATTCTTTACTTTGGTCGTATGATAAAGAGAAAGATGAGATTCGGATTATTAAAAAACCAAAAAGCTTTTCTGATAGCTTATGGGAGTTAGGATCGTTACTCAATAAAGATGCTTTGGATACGACAAATTAATGAGAGGAGAAAAGGAACGTGGAGAATCAGGAAATGAAATATGATCGGATTATGTTGGATGAATCTATTTTTTGTTTTGCTTTGGAACGAGATCAAACATACGGCAATGGATCATTGAAGATTTTGGAGCGAATTGAGAAAGGAGAGATTGAGCAGGCGTATCTTTCCGCTTTGTCCTATGCGAAAATTATTGGTCATTATGATAATGAAGAAGTGGCAAGAAAAATATTAATGCTCTTATCTCATTTCCCTAATCTTACGATTGCCCCTTTTGACTTCAAGGCTGCTGAACAGACTGCCAATGTTCAAAGGAAGTATCAATTGACTTTTGACCAGGCAGTCATTGTAGCAACAGCTATTATGAATAACGCGCAACTAATTGTAACGGAAACTAAATCCATACAAATTGAGGTTCCAGGGCTAGAGTGGTTTGATGTGGAGTATCTGAAAAATTTGGAGGGTAATTTATTAGTGGGATGAGGAATGTTATCCACCATTCCATTATTCGTTATGTGTTAGTAGGAATACTAAATACACTCTGCGGAGTTGGACTGATCCTGGTATTTCTTCATGTGTTGAATTGGGGTTACTGGTCCTCTACCCTACTGGGAAATGGGATGGCCATGATTTTGAGTTATCATCTAAATGCTAGATGGACGTTTAAAACCAAGAAAAGAAATATATATGGTTTCATTGTATTTCTAGGCGTGTCAGTTATAGTTTATGGTATTGCTTATTTAATTCCCCTGTTTTTTTGGGGGTTAATATTTACCAATGTACCCTCTGTAAAAACAATAAGTGCACTTTCGGGTTCATTCCTTTACACGGTATTCAGTTATTTGGTACATAGGATTATAACATTCAGGGTTTTTAAAAATAATCATTAAATTTATATCCACAAAAAAACCCAGATGTCCGAAGCTCTGGGTTTTAACTTTTCCTTTTATTATCGCCTAACATCTGGATTCATTCGAAATAAAAATCTTGTTATCTTTTCGGAGGTGATGGTTTCATTATTATTAAAGACTACGACTTCGACCTTTCCATTCTCAATAATTTCCCTAATATCATCTTTCTCTACTTTACTATTTAAGTTTACGGTTTGACCGACATTAATTTGATGACCTTTTTTTAAATTGTACTGCACCCCTCCTCGTATAAACCTTCTCCAATTACAACGTCAGATTGGCCTAATATCTCCTTTAATTTTTTATCCTGAATAATAAATTTTACATAAAATGATTCATAATCATGATCACTTTTATTAATTAATGTTGAATTAAAGCTAAGAGAATTAAGATTTGGATGAAGAACAATTTGACTTTTATCTTTTACAACAACTATTGATCCTGGTTCTGAAGAGCACCCTATTCCTATTAGCATAGTTACTATTAAATACAAAAATCCGATAAATACTCGCAAGTCATCACCCTTCTGTAAAAATATTGTGTCGCTTTTATTTTTGGGTTTTTAAAATTTGTCCTATTGTTTATACAATAAATGCTAGCATAATAAAAATAAATATCCCCTTTACTCTTGGGGATATTTATTTTTATTATTTATTTCGTTGCACTGTTGCTGATTCTTTAAGTTTTAGTGCTAATAATATTACCAACCAAATTGGTCATATGATGGATAGACGGAATCTGAAGATAATCGGATATGGTTTTAAATAGAATAAAATTTCCCGATTGCAACCGATTCAAGATATAATCGGGGTTTCCTAGATTCCTCTGAAGCCTAGACATGAGAAAGGTAACATTAATCGAGTCAAACTTGAATAGAATGATTTTGAATAAAGCATACACATACAAGGCAAATAGTGTCGGTACCATAATGCTGTTCATTAATTTTGTTCGTTTCATTCCACATCCCCACCTTCCTTGAATTTCGGCGTGCTAATTAGGAAACACTGTCACAATCACACCATCCATATTGTTTCCTGATATTTCATAACGAAGATTAGCCGGCACATGAATGGTCGTATTTTCAGTAACAGAATAATAAAAGACCTCATATTTTTCCCCATTTACACTAGCAGAAATGGCTTTTTCTCCTTTTAAATATTCCATGTATTCTTCTAAAACGAAATTTTTTTCTTTCATAATTGCGCTATGAGGCAAACCAACATAGCGGATATGCCACGGTTCATATTGAATTCCTGTTACATCCATTTTATCCTCTGGATAGCGTAA
>Ga0180215_1001841_pt1 | contig 22386 bp, 21 predicted proteins | sample eDN3rd37CBELigBY_FD_128871 | JGI IMG/M metagenome (GOLD analysis project Ga0180215, IMG submission 128871) | Enriched backyard soil microbial communities from Emeryville, California, USA - eDNA 3rd pass 37_C BE-Lig BY (version 2) (version 2) | ecosystem: Environmental > Terrestrial > Soil >... | reverse complement strand
CTTATTAAAAGGTCATCCAGTGGAGCTATTTACACGGGATCTTATGGCGATTGCTACACATAAAAGCTCTTTGTATGAAGATGCCGTGAATGTATATGGTAAAGAATTATTTGGTTTCCCTATAGCGGATCGTGGGTAATAATTTGTATTTGGTACTTAATGAAAAAACCTCTCAAAAGTAGAAATTTCTACTTTTGAGAGGTTTTTGATATGCGAACTGCTATAGTAATTGTTTCAATCATCTCAAGTCCAACTATTTGAGTTTCTTCTATTATATAGTTATTAATATATTTTTCAGCAAATAACGCTATTTGCTTTACTTCTTTAAACAGATACGAGCTCCTGCCAACTATCAAATTGGTGGTCCTTTTAAATTCTCTGGAAAGTCCTTAATCTATGCGCTAAGCATCCCTCGTGTGGACCAAGCTAATTAATAATTCTCTGTTACGACTCATAGATCACAAAACTTTATTTGTGAAATGAAATAAAAAACTCACAAGAGTGGAAATTGATAAGCTCCCCATTAGGTAGACAGATTAAAAAATAAAATCTGTTTATCAAATGGGGAGTTTTTTCATGCCTAAAAATTCATTTTCATCAGATATAAAAATACTAGCCCTTCAATATTTAGAAGAGGGTCGTTATACACTGCAAGAAATATGTACGATGTTTTCGGTCAATATGACAACCCTACAGGTATGGCGTGCTCTTTATAAGTTTGGCGGAGTAGAAGCGTTAACACGTCCTAAGAAAAATAAAATGTACTCAGAGGAATTGAAGCGTCGTGCTGTAGAAGATTATTTAACGAAGAAGTACTCCATGTTCGACATCCTGGCCAAATACGGGATTAGCAGTTTATCCGTGTTCAAAAAGTGGTTAAAAATCTATACTAGTCATAGTGAATTACAAGATTCGTGTAAAGGAATGAACGAACCTATGACTAAAGGAAGAAAAACAACCGTAGAAGAACGTACTGAAATTGTAAAAGCTTGCCTAGCGAACGGTAAGAATTATCAAGAAACAGCAGCACAATATGAAGTGTCCTACCAACAAGTCTACCTATGGGTACGTAAATTTGAACAAAATGGTGAAGAAGCACTTCAAGATCAACGTGGTCGCACAAAACCAGCGGAAGCACGTACACCAGAAGATGAATTACGCTTGAAAATTCAACAGATGGAGCGCGAAAATGAACGACTACGTGCCGAGAATTTACTTTTAAAAAAGTTAGAGGAAATCGAAAGGAGGCGTCGTTAAGTAGAATTCGTACGCAAAGTCGCTATCTTGCGATTCAAGAATTAGCGAAGAATGAAAATCTATCAATCGTGTTATTGTGTGAAATCGCAAAGGTTTCACGTGCTGCTTATTATAAATGGCTCAACCGTCAACCAGCAGCACAGGAACTGGAGAACCAACAGCTAGTGGAGTCTATCCAACATTTATATACACAAGTAGATGGCATTTATGGCTATCGTCGCATCACGATGACCATTAACCGTCAGCGTGAAAAAAAGGGCTTATCGAAAGTAAATAAGAAACGAATTTATCGCCTGATGCAAATTTGCGGTTTAGAGGCGGTTATTCGACGTCGCCCGAAAAAGTACCGGAAAGTAAAGCCAGATTACGTGGCAGAAAATGTATTAGCGCGTGAATTTACTGCGGAAAAACCGAATCAGAAGTGGTGTACAGACGTCACAGAGTTTAAATATGGAAACGGGAAAAAGGCTTATTTAAGTGCAATTATCGACCTCTATGACAAATCGATCGTGAGTTATGTGTTGGGCCATTCCAATAATAATGACCTTGTTTTTAAGACGATTAGACCAGCTATTCGTCAATTGTCTAAAGATGAATATCCACTTTTACATAGCGATCGTGGGTATCAATATACATCAAAAGAGTTTAAACGAATCATAGAGAAGGCAAATATGACGCATAGTATGTCAAGAGTCGGTCACTGCATCGATAACGGACCGATTGAAGCATTTTGGGGAACACTGAAAGTAGAGAAGTATTATTTACATAAGTTTGAGACGTATGAGGCAATAAAACACGCCATCGATACGTACATCAAGTTCTATAATCACGAACGTTACCAAGAAACATTAAACGGCTTGAGTCCCTTAGAATACAGGACTCAAGCCGCTTAAAGCATTTTTATTATTTCCACTGTCTACTTGACAGGGAGCAGTTCAAATTTCCGCTTTTGTGAGTTTTTTTGAAGGTGGAAGTTAAAGGTTGTTCTTAATTAATAATAATTTTCAACCTATAAAAATGTCTATTATCCTAGGTTGAAAATGCTATAATTGAAGAAACGTTTGTTCGAAAATTTTTGCTATCGAAATCATAGATAGAATGCCTTTTAGGGGAGGAAAATAGGGTGGAGGAAAACCTTTTTTCATTACATCAATTTCGAATGAGTCAAGAAACGGAACAGTCGATTCAACAGGTGAAAAATAAGCGCCTAGAAATGTATCAGTCAGACTTTCAACAATTCAAAGTATTTTGTGACAAAAATTTGTTGCCTATCAATTTTGATTCACTGGAACTTTTTTTGCATGACTTAATCACAGTAAAGAAAGTTCGTCTTTCTACATTTAATAGAAGACTTGCAGGGGTGAAGTATTGGCTCATGAATAAATACCATCAGCAGCAAACACTTGGACAAGAAGATCGTATTCGCTTATTACGACAATTATATAATGAAGAAACTTTTTTACGTCTTAAACCGCAAAGAGGCGTTCGAGCTGAAAATCAAAATGACGTTTTACGATTGATTGACCGTTTTGATACTAATAAAAAGGCGGATATTCGAAAACGTGCTATTTGTTTGGTGAACTTAATCACTGCAAATCGCCCGTCCGAAATGGTTCGCTTAAGAGTAAATGATTTTGATTTAGAAAATCGTTCTGTTCATGTCATGATGGTAAAACAGGGAGAGATGAAGGAGAAACGTCTCACATTAGAATGCGTTCAGGCTGTGAAAAAGTATATTCAGACTTGTGAGCTACAATCGGATGATTTTTTTGTGGGGGCTGCAGATAAGTGGGGGAATCATACGAGCCGTCTAATTCATGAAGACAGCTATAGCCAGTCAATTCATAACTGGTTAGGCTTTGCCCCATATACATTCCGTAAAACACAGATTACTGCAATGTATCAAAAAGGCGCAGATATACCAACCATCGCAAAACAGTCTGGCCATAAATCACATCAAACAATTATGGAGCATTACATTAATTTAAAAACGAGTGATGTTGATGAGTTTTTGTAAGGGCAAAAAAAACATTAAAAACAGGTAATATCTCTGCTTTTAATGTTTTTTAATATTTTTGCTATTATGGCACAAGTAAACGAATTGGTCGTTGGCATTAAGCACACGGGCTTTAATGTTATTTTTAGTAAGTGGCGGATTTATCTGATGGTCTACCATAGATATTAAGGCTTACATGCTTTTACGCATAGATAATGCTAAATTGTCATTAATAAATAGTGTGCGAGCAACTGCTTTTGTATCTTGAATTACAGTTTCTTCTAAACTTAGTGAGTGATCAGTTGTTTCTGGATCATTTTTAGAAGAATGAACTTCTAAATAAGAAGCTTTTGATGATATAGCGCTGAATAAAATAGAGTAAGTATAAAAGGCTTTTGCATAATTAATATTGCTTTCTTCTGATAAGGTATTAATATGGGCCATAAGATACTTATTCTCCTTATTAATTACAACAGTCTCATCATCAATTAAAGCGGCAGTTTCTTCAGTTACACCATCCCATCCCGTACTTAGATCGATTTCTCTAAATTTAGGAAGTCCAAGTTTATCTTTTGCTTTCTGTTTTTTTTCCTTGGATTTTAATACTTCAATTGTGAACTTGAATTCCGAATCAAAAGCAGTTTGTGGACAATAAATATGAACTATTAAATTCCGTTTTCCAAGACGTTTAACTAACTCTTTTGTAAACGTTAATGTAAATACACCAGGATTCATATCGTAAACAAAATCTGTTTTTAATGGATTGCCATCTAAGGTGATATTTAGTAAGCCAGGATTCACTCCACGTTCAAAATAGTTAACAGGTGCATCTGTTGTAAAAGAAAGTTTAAAATTAGTATTCTGTTCTACCTTTTTGTGATAAATAGCGTCTATCTCCCTTGAACGGGGCTTAAAGTATGTTGGTTCTTCAAACAGTACTGGTTTTTCGGGTGGAACAATTTTCTTATTCTTTTTCTTTTTATCATCGTCATCAATGTCATCTTCAGTTGTTGAGCCAATCTTACCCAATATCAAGCTACCGTTCATTAAACCTTTAATAATAGATGGATTATCAGTAGCCCATTTATCCATAAGTTCTTTCAACTCATTTGAATCAGAGGAAAGTGAACTTTTTAGAGATTCCTCAATGCGGTTTTCTTTAAATTTCTTAATCTCATCAGATTTTTGAAGATATGATTTTAAGTTTTCGATAATTTTCTTTTTAGGTTCTTTATCTAAGATGCGCTCGCGATCAGTCATAAATAAATCTTTTTTAAATGCAGGTGAGATATCGGGAAATTCCAAAATGATTAATAGCGAATTTTTGATACTAGACAAACCAATACTACTTAAAATTCTACTATCTAAACCACCTTGTACTTGTTGGCCTAATGTAAAGATAATTGGCTTTTCTCCAATAATAGAATTTTCATCTTTTTTACTGCTATCGCGCTTATTAAAACCATAAACTGTCACATCGACACGTTGTATTACCGGTTCTTGAATACCATTTTTCATAGTAAACTGATTTTCTACTATAATGTTAAAGTGAGAAGTAATAGGGAAACCATCAGCAATCAGTCTATTATTATCCTTTGCATTTAAATCATCTTCAAGAATTTTTTTCATACCTCGGAATATCGTATCATTGTTGAACTTATTCTTTCTACAATCAACTAAATTAAACGGTAAACCTGTATCAAATAAGCGCCGTCCCATTTCATATTTAAAGTGAGATACTAATGGACCTTTGTTTTTCAATTGATAATTAAACATTTTTATAAAAGTCCCACTAGTTACAGGCTTTGAGTAAGGAATACCAGCTGTACATGAATTATTGTAGTTTAAGTACTTTTTTGCATCATTACCCTTTAAAATTGTGGGTAATAGGTTTAATTCCTTTGCTTCGAAGCGAGGTACTTTTCCGTTTGGAGCAAAATAGGTATATACTGGAGAACTGTCTTCTGGACGTAGTTCTTGTCGAATTAATGTCCATCCCCAATATAAAAGTGAATCGTCATCAGGAGAATCAAATTTTCCAACAATATTAGTATTACGTTTACTAATGATTAATGTGTATGAAAAATCTCCGCCATGCATCAATGTACTTGAACCGCCTTGATTGTGATTTCCTTGTGTAAATGGAATCTTATGTTTGTTTCCTTTTAATAAAGATAAAATTGTTTCTGGTAACCGATTAGGAGATTGACCTTCTCCATTATCATATAAGGAAATTGCTAATTGTTTTTGAGTAGCACTTAATTCTTTCCAGGTTTTTGCATCCTTCGTTGTTACCATTAACACTAAGTCGCTTAAAATTTCACGTTCAATTTCTTTACTTACTTCAGCTAAATTTCCATCTTCAATGCCCCAAAACATTTCAAGTGCTTCTTTAAAGCTCTTAGGTGCATCGGGTCCCTCAGGATCAATCCCTAATTCCATACACTTTTTAACTAATAAAGCATCAACTGCATTAGTTAATTTTTCCGCAAGTCCGCCTTCTGCTGTGCTTGATTGATTACCAATAACGCTTTTTGAATGATGTTTTTATGTTGGTATACTAATCATAGCAAAAGGTGTAAAAGAATTAAGTCCATTTCCCTCTTATTCTTTTTTATGAATTTTTCTATAGCAATACATTCTTGAATATATTGTAAAAAAGGGGAGGACTCGATTTGGACGATAAGATTAGAAGTCTTCAAAAAGAAATTGAGTATCTTAAAAAAGAGGTTTCCGAGTTAAGACATCAATTAACAATAAGTAATAAGAAGAATATTCAACCATGGCAATCGAATTTCGTCACAGATTGGATGATTAAACTTGTACACCCCAGTATCTATGCACAAAAAGAACAACTATCTGTAGGATTTGCTAGAAATAGAAGGAAAATTGCGGCAAGTATTTATCCAGATCAGAAAATGTTTATCTATGTGACAGTACCTGTAAAAAGGATAATAGGTTTAGCAACAGTAATAGGAAAAATGGAAGTTATTGAAGAAAATCGTTGGCCTTACCAGGTGCCATTAAAATGGGAGATTGGCCCGAAAGAAGTAGGGATTAGTTTAAAAGATGCTGGAATGGATGTACGACCTAGGCCAGTAGATTCGCTATATGGAATTACAGAGGAAATTGCGGAGAAAGTTATTCAAATTCTTATAGAACAAAAGGATATATCAAAAGAACAATGGGATCTTCTAGCGAACCAGTATAGTGAGTCTATAAATCCTTCTCTTGAAGAAGCAGTGATTAGATTAAGAGAAGCAAAAGAAAACAAAGCTGCATTAGAGTTAAACACATATTTTGCTAAAGATGGAACTAGGCGAGGATGGGAAGAATATGTAATCAAGGGACATTTTTCAATAAAGTATCCTCGAGCAAAGAGCATAATTTGGCCCGATACTTACCGATAGTATCTGCATGAAGTAAGAGTGAATTTCAGTTAAATACGCTAAATCACGTCTTGTTAGCCAAAATTTTAGTTGCAATATATATTATTATATTACTATTAGTAATCAAAGACACTTTTTCCTTACGAAAGTAATACATGTTTGTGGTATATGAAAAATTGAGGTGATAATAATGGATGAGGTGAATTTTCGTAAATATTTAATAGAGCATAAACTATCTACTAAAGTTATTGGGGATTACATTTATAGATGTAGAAGAGTGGAAAAATATGAGGGAGATCTAGATGTACATTATAAATTGGATGAAGGAAATAGTTTATTAAGCAGATTAACATATACAAAACAAGATGAGAAAATGCGTTGTCAACCAAGCCATTCAATAGACTTTAAAGGTACAAATGGATATAAATCAATATATGATGGGACTAACTCTCTACGATATGCAGTAAATAAATATTTTGAATTTAAACATGATAGACTCATGACTGAACTGAAATCCCCTTCAAGTTCCCACTTTGGTACGGATGTTATTGATAATAAGATGTTTAATACAAGAAAAAACTGCTAATAATCCAAATATTCTCTGCCAGTCGTCGATGAATTATCAATTTTGAAAATTGCTTATTATTGTTAATTTCCAATATCTTGTAGGACATGGTAAGAAAGTTCCAATTTCTGATATACTGGATTTTGGAGTAGAGGACTATTGGATTTCTGAACATTTACAGAAAACTTATTTATTTAAAAAGATGATGGCACACCACAAATGGTAGATAGTACAAAGTACAGTTCAGGCGAATACATTCGTAGCTAGCTATCAACGTATAACAGGAAAAGTTATTATCTAAGAATGAGTGCTTGAAATTGCAAGGTTTTCATTTAGATTTTTCTATTTCCGTTTCAAGAAGTAAATGTATAGACAATTAGGGCGTTTCTATTTCTGTTGTAAAAGCAGTTGTTGATGAAATAAAGAAGATATTGAGGGAGAAGATGCAGGAGTGGGGAAACCAAAAAATTTAGAAATAACTCAACATTTATTTTCTACTTTACCTATTGATGCAAGTTTGACACCAGGGGAATTTATTAAGACTTATTGGGAGTTGTATGAAGCAGAATATCCTAGTAATCCATCGACGAATGGTACTATATTTGAGAATTTAGTTATTATTGCTTTAGGTAGAGCTGGTATCAAGAATATTTATTTTCAAACTGAATTAACATATGTGCCTTCAGCGATTTTTGATGTATTTTTATATCATCCTGAAGGTTCATATGCATTATCGATAAAGACTACTTTGAGAGAACGTTGGAAACAAGCTGATTTAGAAGCGTTGGCTATTAAACAAGTACATAAAGATGTTAAATGTTTTGTAATTACATTATCAGAAAGTGAAGTAAATGCAAGACGTAGAAATGATAATCTATATGCTGGTTTAGACGGTTTTGTTATAGCTAACAATGACGAGTTCGATACTTTGGTTGATGAATTAGTTACAAAGGAATTCCAAGTAGCAGGAAATATGCCAATTGTTAAAACAAATGAGAAAAGATATGATTCTGAAAAGTTTTTATCTAATTTCAACTTAGATTTTTAAAGAAGCATAGTATTTGATGTGAAGAACAAAGAGTTATACTTTGTTCTTCACTGCAAGTAGAGAAGTTCCGAAAAGATCTTCTGGAGGTTCTAACTGTTGTGGTAGTAAAGGACTGGATTAGTTATGTTGGACTTATGCAACAGGGACTAGGGAAAGAAGAATTCAATTTAAAGGATAATGAATATATGAGTGAAATTCTTAGCTATGAAGATATCCTAAGTTTATTAGGAAATCTTAGTTCAGAGCATTATATTGATACTACAAAATTAACATCAAATGATTTAGAAAATATACTTAAAAATTCAATGTTAGATGTTACACGTAAGGTAAGGGATGATAGGGTGGAAAAGTATATGGGTCCACCTTCCTTCGTCGCTATATTTTACTATTATATTTACCATTTTCAATGCGTTCCTACTCAACAAGAATATAGAGACTTTTATTTTTTAATAAATAAAGAGTGGATTCATGAAAATGTAAATGAAGGGTTATTAGAAGCATTTGAAGGTAGAATTGCTAGAACATATCCCTCATTATTTAGAGATATTCATTTTTATTTTTTACTTAAGGAAACAAATGCGTTTAAAAATGTAATTTATAAGTTGAAGTATGATTTACGGGGGAAAGTTGACATCTTTGTCGAATCAAATAATAATAATTGGTTTGGCGTTCAATTAAGAGTAAATACAAGTGTGTCTAACTATTTTGCCAAAAATCGTAAACCATATAGAAATTTAATAGAAATACCAGGGGTGAAGGTCATTATAGATTTACCATTAAAATTATTTACAGCTCGTAGTATAGATACAAAAAAGGATGATCTAAAGGTATATTCAAATAAGGAATTATTAGAACTTATGAAAATTATTAACGATATTGAAAGTAATAAAATTAAAGAGTAAAAATCCTCGTTACGGATTTTTACTCTTTAAACTTATATTCTCACTAATTCTTTAGAGTTTTTATTGTTATCGCTTTTTTGATTTTCTCTAGTGTCTATATATAAGTTTCCAGGTGATATTTGATCTAGTGTGTTTACTATTTCAACACCTAATACATAACCTAAAATTGGGGGGATTGCATCTCCAATTTGTTCATAACGGTCTTGTTGCGGATCGCTATGAAATTTAACATAAGGCCCTCTAAATTGGTACCAATCAGGAAATGATTGTAATCGAGCAGCTTCTCGTGGAGTTATTGAACGATTTAAAGTAGGGTGTACCATTTCATCTAAGCAATGTGATGTTACTGTAAAGCTAGGTTCATTAAGTTTAAGTCGGCGATTTCTAGCAGCGTATAGTTTTTTGGGGAAAAATTCATTGCGTAAATCTTCTCTCCCATCTGCGATTAGTCGATCAGCTGCTTTTTTCATACCTTCCCCTGGAAGAATGTAAGATAAACGAGTAAGCATTTTTGGTGTATGACCAGGTCCAATATGTGAATTGATGATTCCTATTTTATCAACTAAGTGTTCTGGTAATGTGAAAATTTTTCCTGATATAAATTCTAGATAATTAATTCGTTGAGGTGAAAAAGTATTATCAATTACTTGATCGACCGAATGAAATACTTCTTCTTCTCCTTCTTTAGAGTTAATTTGTGGTAAGTCCATAATAGCGTCTTCCACAGTTACATAAGGAAAATCTCTGTTTTCGCCATGAGTCTTTCTAGGATAGTTATATGTTACATTGTATTTAGAATTAATACCTATTAAAATAACCCGTTCACGATTTTGAGGAACTCCATAATCAATTGCTTTTAGAAGTACTTTTTTGGGATCTCTACTAGCTAATCTAAAAGCTACTCCATTTTCATTTGGACGTTCAAACTCATCACAAATTAATTGATACATACCACCTTGTACATCATTTAATTTCTTTGAAAGTAAACCTTTAACGTTTTCAAAAAGTACCATTTTAGCATCTACATGTTTAGCAATACGTTCAAGATTTAGGAATAAGTTATTTCTTTCATCATCTTCCCTACGTTGTCCCGCTAACGAAAAGCTTTCACATGGAGCTCCTCCTGTAACTAGATCTACATTCTTAACTCCAAAACGTTTATTCAAAATTAAATCAATTAGTTCATTAGTTACTTTAGTTATATCACCATGTATTAATAATGTTTTGCTATTTTTATTGAAGACCTCTGCGTGTGATTGAGGGTTTTCAAGATATTCATCGAGCTTTAAAACATCAGCGTCATGAGAAGCTTTGTATGTTTCAACAGTCCATTCACTCATTTCAACAGCTATTAAAGGTTTAATACCTACTCCTTTTAAGCCTGTACATAAGCCACCTGGACCAGAAAATAAGTCTATTGATGTATACATAAGTCCCTCCGTTTACTGTCTTTTCATTTAAATATTATATTTGAGATAGTGTTACTATTTTTAGTTACTTATTTTTATCTTTTGGGACTAAATTTAAAGTTTTTCCAAAATCATAAGGTTGATAATAAAGTATATCTCCACATGTTAAACATTGAACATCACATAAACGTGGTTCTAAAGATTCTGGTTCGTGAATTTTAATTACATTTAATATACCGTCACATTTTTTACATAACATAAGGAACCTCCTCAGAAAATTTATTTTACTATTCCTCTTTACTAAAAGCATCTACCATAAACTCAAATTGTCTTTGCTGACGATCCGTAAGTTCATTTCTAACATAACTATCAATGAGCTTCTGTAAAATCGCATATGTTTTATTCTCATCCATGAAAGATCCTAGTAAGTTGATCTCTGAATGTACAACTGTAGGTACTTTAATGCTCTTGGTACTATTCTTTTTTCCAACACTAAGTTTTGGTGATGGTTTAGGAGGTTCAATTATTGTGACTTCTTTTTCAATAATAGTTGGTTGTTGTTGAACATTACTAATCTGTTCAGGTTCCGAATATGCAAAATCGGTCTCCTGATTTTTCTTTACAGGCGCTGGAGGCTGCATCAATGGTTTATTCTTTTTTTTAATCAACCCACTCATACTTACCAGCCTCCTCAAAGTGTTCTAATTTTTTAAGCATTTCATCCACTACATCGATAAACACCTGATGAGCTTTTTTATCATGCTGATCGTTGCTTGTTATACCTGTTATATCCCATGCTTTCAAACGTTCTAAATGTTTTATTACATTTTGCATTACATTTTCCTCACCGAACAGTTCTTTAGCACGTTCTATAGTAGACATATCAACGCGACCACCTGGACGAAGAAGTACTGGTAATACTCCAACTACTTGTATGTCCGCATCGTAATTGTCAGCCATAAATTGAAGATATTTTACGTAAGTTTCGGCACCTTCTAGTGATAACTCTTGAGCTTGTAAAATGATTAATACATAGTCGGATGCCATCATCGCATTATCAGAGAAGTCACTTATTGTTGGTGGTACATCAATAAAGATATAGTCATACTCATCGCTTATGGGATCTAGCAATTTTTTTAAATAAGAAACTTGGTCCATTTCTTCTTTAACATTTGTATATAAAAATTTAGGTAAATTCTTAAAAGACACTTGTGCAGGAATCATATGTAGATTATCGTTTACTTTAACTATACATTCTCTTAACGAGCCGTTCTTAAACCCATCAAAGATACTTGTATTAATTTCTGTAACTCCTGTAGAACGTGCAATCAATGTACTTGCATTTCCTTGTGGGTCCATATCTACTAAAAGTACTTTTTTATTCCGTTCGTTAGCAAGCTCCCAAGAAGCCATCACAGACACTTTAGTCTTACCAACCCCACCTTTAAAGTTACCAACAACGATCTTAATTGCCATTATACAAGTCTCCTTCTCTATTAAATATATTAGTAATAGTATACCAAATAAAAGTAGTAAATCGCAAAATTCTTCCTTGCAAAATTCTTCTTTGCAAAATTCCACTTTCGTTAGAAATTTGTATTAAAAGTTCAAATTTTGGATAAATTTGTAGTAACTAGATCTCTGAACTGGCCTGTCATTTGGATATGCAATTCATTGACAGGTGAGATCTATACTTCATAGGGCTATGAATATCATTGTCTTCAAAAAAGCAAATAGTAAATAGCTTATTGCCAATTAAAATTGTTATATTTTACACCTCGCAAAAGTAGAAATTTCCACTTTTGTGGGATTTTTATTTATTAGTTAGATGCTTCAACAATAAACTGTAATATTGCTTATGTATTATTTTTGTGAAATAGGTAGTAGAGAAGATAGATCGGTAGCTCAGTGGTAGAGCATTAGATTGAAGCTCTAAGTGTCGGCGGTTCGATTCCGTCCCGACCCACCATATAATTTTTCCGAAGTAGCTCAGTGGTAGAGCAACCGACTGTTAATCGGTTGGTCGTAGGTTCGAGTCCTACCTTCGGAGCCATATGGGGAAGTACTCAAGTAGTTAAGAAACCGCCCTTTTACGGCGGCAACACGGGTTCGGAGGGTCCATATCCACTAAAAGTACTTTTTTATTTCGTTCGTAAGCCAGCTCCCAAGATGGCCATTACAGAAACTTTTGTTTTACCAACGCCACCTTTAAAGTTCCCTACCACAATCGTAATTGCCATTCTAAATTTCTCCTTCTCTAGTAAATTCCGTATCTATTAAATCTTAGCAATAGTATACCAAACAAAAGTAGAAATTTGCAAAGAAGGTTCTTGCAAATTTCTACTTTTGTTAATGCTTATATTCATAAAAAACACCTTCATTTAAAGGTGTTTTACTTTAAGTTATTTTTAACGTTTATAGATACTAATCGATATGTGCGCCACCATTAATATCAATTTCCTCGCCAGTAATATAAGAAGCTTCTTCTGAAGCTAGAAAAGGTACTGCATTTGCATAAAGTTAAACTAATTACCAAACTCTTTTGGGTTTATAGACACCTTTTTCCAAAAAATCAGCTACTCTTGACTTTTCGATTTTATCTAACGATATACCTGAAGCTTCAGCAAGAATATGCATCTTACATGTTAACTCTAGGGTCTGAAGAGCCATACGTGCTTCACTTAATGAGGTATCGTATACTAAAACACCATGATTCTTTAAGAATATGATATTTGTAGACTTCGCATTTTCTCGCACTGCATCTCCTAGTTCCAAACTTCCTGGATCATGAAAGCCAACTATTTTAATCCGCTGTAAATAGTACATTGATTCAATAAAATATTCAGAGTTAATATGTTTGTTTGAACAAGCAATCATCGTAGAATAGAAGGGTGAGCTATGCAAGACTGCATTGATTTCAGGTCTAGCTTCATAGATTGCAGAATGCATAGGTGTCTCTTTAGTCGGCTTTTTAGTTGGTTTCTTTACAGTTCCATGTATTCCCACTTCTACCAAATCGTCTTCTTGTAAGTCACCCATAAATGTACCACTTGCAGTCACTAGATAAGACTGGGCATCAATTCTAGCACTAATGTTCCCAGAGTTCCCCCATGCGAGTTCGTTTTCTAAAAGGTATTTACCAGTAAAAATCAAATCCCTAAATAAACTCATTGTTTAATCACCTCAATCCAATAGATTTGGTAAAAATAAAGTAATCTGAGGAACATAAGTGATTAATATCAATATTAAGGCCATTACAATATAGAATGGGAGCATCCCCCTAGTTATTTGCTCAAGCCTAATATTAGCAATTTCAGCTGAGATAAATAAGTTTACCCCTAAAGGAGGAGTACACATACCAAGAGCTAGATTAACAATCATAATTATTCCAAAATGTACAGGATCGATACCTAATTCTGCTGCTATCGGTACTAATAAAGGTGTAAGGATTATTATAGACGCATTAGTTTCCATAAACATTCCTACAAAAATAAGGAATAGGTTAACGAGTAATAAGAAGACCAAAGGATTGTCTGAAAAAGAAGTAATAAATTCTGCTACTTCTCTCGGAACATTTTCCATAGTTAAAATCCAACCGAATAAACCAGCACTTGAAATAATAAACATTACGACTGCAGTAGTAATTGATGCCTCGGTTAGTATTTTTACCAGTCTGTTCAATTTAATTTCCTTATAAATAAATACACCAACAATTAATGCATATGCAACTGCAACTCCCGCAGCTTCTGTTGGGGTAAAGATACCTCCATATATGCCTCCTAAAATAATTACCGGCATCATTAGAGCGAGAAATGCATCCTTAAATGCCTTTCCTATTTCTGGCACTGACTTTTTCTCTTCTCTAGGAAACTTATACTTTTTAGCTAGTATGCTAACAGCAAGTATTAGCGAAAGTCCAATGAGTATACCTGGAATCATTCCAGCTAAAAATAGATCTCCTATAGAAACACCAGCAGCAACACCATATAGGATAAGAGGGATACTAGGTGGAATGATTACCCCTAATTCTCCAGATACGGCTTGAATCGCACCAGCAAAATTTCTGTTATAACCTTTTGAAATCATAGCAGGAATTAGGATACTTCCGAGTGCAGCAGTTGTAGCAGCACTCGAGCCTGAGATGGCTGAAAAGAACATTGCAGTTACAACTGTTACAATTGCAAGACCTCCAGCAAAATGACCGGTCAGGGCATTAGCAAAATTGATGAGACGTTTAGAAATACCTCCAAATTCCATTAGAGTTCCAGCAAGGATAAAGAATGGAATGGCCATCAATGGAAAAGAGTCAACCGACGTGAAAGAACGTTGAACAAGTACAAGTAGAGGTGTAGCTCCTTCATAAAGTAAAGCTATGGCAGAGGCTAAGCCCATAGCAATTGCAATTGGTACACCTAAAGCAAAGAAGACAATTAAAGATACAAATAATACTATTGCCATGTAGCTTCCTCACTTTCTTCACGATGATTTTTCCCACCGTCAAATATTACTGCGAAAGCGTTTATGATTATTAAAATAGCACCCGAAGGAATTGCGAGATAAGGAATAGACATTGGTATACCTAAACCAGCAGATGTTTGATTATTAATTGTTGAAGTAATTTCAATACCTTGTATAACCAAAACTAAGGCAAATATAATTGTAATTACCATAACAACTTTCTTAAGAAGGCTTTGCATTTTCGGAGGTAATGCTTGCGCTACAGCCTCTATTGAAATAAGACGATTATAGCGAAGGGCTAAAGCAGCTCCTAGGAAAACACCATATATCATGAGATAGCGAGCAAGCTCCTCTGTCCAATGAAGGGGATAGTTGATGACAAAGCGTGTGAAAATTTGTAGAAGAATCAAAATGGACATGGTGCCAATAATTACTCCAAGTATGTAGCCCACTATCTTGTTTATAAGATCTACTAATTTAAGATAGGCTTTCATAGATTTATACCTCCTAAAAAGAAGAGAAAAGGCATCATACCTTTTCTCAAGATGTTATTTTGCTTCTATAATGCTATCGTATAACTTACGATGGGCATCTGATTCATCAGCAAATTCTTTATGAACTGATTTAGCTAGTTTAGAGAATGATTCGATATCTGGTTCAACTACATTCATACCAGCATCCTTTAATTTTTGAAGTAGCTCCACTTCTAATTCATTCACAAGGTTATTTTCGAATTCAGTGGCTTCTTTAGAAGCTTCTTTGATGGCAACTTGTTGATCAGGAGTTAAACTTTGGTATGTTTTTTCGCTCATAGCCAGCTGTACATAGCCATATACGTGATTGGTTAACATTAAATAATCTTGAACCTCACTTAACTTATTACTTTCAATTAAAGCAAATGGATTTTCCTGAGCATCAATTACTCCTGTTTGTAATGAAGAGTAAACCTCACCAAATGCCATAGGAGTAGGGGTTGCACCCATTGCTTCCCATGCAGCAATCGAAGCTGGAATTTCTGGTACACGAATTTTGATTCCTGCCAAATCGGAAGCAGATGTAATTTCCTTATTTGCCGTTAATACACGGGGACCACGAATCCAAAAATCAAGCCCACGAACACCAGTATTATCTAATAAATCTTGTTTTAACTGTTCGCCGACCTCACCATATAATACCTTTTCAAGATGTTCACTATCTTCAAAGATATATGGTAATTCTAAAATTGAATACGGTGCGTAAAAGTTACTAAGCACTCCCGCAACTAAGGCAAAATCAATAGAACCAAGTTGCATACCTTCAATCAAATCACGGTCATTACCTAACGTGGAACTTGGGTATAGGTCAACAATGACAGATCCATTTGTTTTTTCCTCTACTAATTCAGCAAACTTTTCTGCCCCTAAATGCCATGCATCAGATTCGTTTGTAATGTGGCCCAATCTTAATCTCGTTACTTCCTCACTTTTATCAGAGCCCGTTGATGATGTAGTTTCCTTCGCCTCTTTACCACACGCTGCCAATGTTATAGCTAAACTTAAAACAAATACACTACTCAAAAGTTTCTTAAACATTTCCTCTAAACCCCCATCCTTTTTAACTTTTCTCAAAAGAAATTAATACTTTTAGTGACTGATCCTCTTTTTTGTTTACAATTCTAAATCCATAATCCACTTTCTCTAGCTCAAGATAATGTGAAACTAACGGCTCAGTAATAATTTTATTATTCGCTAATAATTCAATTGCCGTTTGAGTATCAGGAGAATTGTATGTCATGCAACCAACGATTTCCTTCTCTTGGTTTTGAAGGTTATGGATATCAAAGGTTTGTGTATCTTGAAACATTGCAATGGTTACAATTCGTCCGCCTTTCTTCAAGAGTTTAAGCCCATCATCTATAATTCCGGGAATACCAGCTGCAATTAGGACAACATCAAACTTCCCACCTATTTCTTCAAGGGCAGTTTGGTGCCAATCCATTTTTCCTTCAATGTTCTTAGCGTGAGTTGCTCCCATCCTTTTAGCTGCATCAAGGGCATAGTCTAATACATCTGTAATGTAAGTAACTGTCGCCCCTGCGACACGTGCTGCGGCCATTGCTAGAAGTCCAATTGGTCCAGCTCCTAAAATAGCAACCTTTGAACCTATTGAAATACTGCCTTTTCTAACCGCATGAACGCCTACTGCTAAAGGTTCAACAAGTGCTCCAATTTTAAAATCCATATTGTCAGGTAGTTTGAAAACTGTCCTTTCAGGAGCAACAAAATATTCAGCCATAGTTCCATACCAACCGTTAAGACCAGGAGCTGTTCGATCCTCACATAGATTAACATTACCTGATCGACAGTATTCGCAAGTACCACATCCGATTTGTGGCTCAACTGTAACCTTATCCCCTACTTTCACTCCTTCGACATCGCTACCAATTTCTTTAACTACACCGGATATTTCGTGTCCGATTATGACAGGAGGTTTTCTGAAAGGATGTAATCCTTTATACGTGTGGATATCTGAGCCACAAATACCTGCCATCTTCACTTCAATCAGAACATCGTTTTTCCTCAAATTGGGAACTGCTACATCCTTCACGGTAATCTTATATGCATCCTCTACATAAACGGCTTTCATTACGTCCTCCTTCTACTAATCTAGTAATTTTTGTTTTGATGCTCTTAAGTGGTTTTCTATAAGCGTAGATGCATTGCCTAATTCCTGCACCAAGCTATAAATAATTTCAATATGCTCTTTATTGAAGTCTTCCATTCTCTTAAAATCCTTTTTTAAATGTCGAAAAGTAATCCTTTTTAATTGATCGTTATAAATCAATAAAACTCTTTCAATTTCAGCATTCCCAGTAAACTGAGCCAACTTTAAGTGGAAAAAGTGGTCCCAGTATGTAAATTTTTCAACGTCATTTTCTTTAATTGCAACATTCATATGGTTTGTTGCTTCGAATAACTGAGAAACTTCATCTTCTCGCAAATTTCCTTGTAGTTGTGAGCATACGAAGGTTTCCAAGGCGATTCTAAGATCATAGATATTTAAGATTTTTTCTAAGCTAAGGTCCAATACAATAATGCCTTGTTTTGATGAAACTTTTACAAAACCCTCAGATTCAAGTCGTGTAAGCGCTGATTTTATTGGCGTCTTGCTCATCTCAAGTATTTCAATTAATTCACGTTCGGAGAGCATTTGGTTAGGTGCAAAGTATTCAGTAAGAATTAATTCTTTAATTTTGTTATAAGCTACGTCTTTCAGTAGCTTAATTTCTACTTTTGGTTGCATATCTGTATAGTTCCTTTTCTATTAGTTGATTGTTTTACTCTGTCAAAATAATCAATTTGCCCGAATTGACCACCCTTCAAAGCAATCTCTATAGATGAAGAGTTATTTTGGAATGATTTTCCGATACATAAGGGTGCACCTGGAGATATAGATTGAATAACTTCTAAAGAATCGATTCCCAACGCTTTTGCTACGAAGCCTGATGTATCACCACCAGCAACTACCAATCTATCAAGCTTTGAATGGTCAAGAATTTCCTTTGTCAAAATTCCTAAATAATTTCCGATATGTTCAGCTGTTTGTGCATCAGACATACTTTTATTTTTGAAGAAATTCTTTAGTACAGTGATATTTTCATCTTCAGGTCCTAAAGCTGTATAAAGGACAATGCTGTCTCCCTTTTTGATTAAAACTAAAATTTCCTCAATAAAGGATTTCATTTCTAGGCCCATGATAATTTCATTTGGTATCCTTATTAGGTGATAGTCTTTGTTACCTGCATCAAGGATTTGTTGTCTTGTGACATCAGACGCACTGCCAGAAATAACAAGTATCTGTTCCTTTGCCTTGTGATCGTATTCCATATTTCCATTAGGAAGAATATTAGCCTCATGACTCCAGTAATCAGTCAACCCGTATTCTACGCCTGAGGAGCCTACTACAAATGTTGTCTTTCCTTCACGATAATTCCAAATTATATCTGCACTGCGACATAACATTTCATTATCGATAATGTCATGAATTACAACTGAAGAAGTAGAAGCGACCGAGAAATAGTTCATTTTATAATTCTTTTTATTATTTAAAAGAACATCGAAGTATCCATAATCCCCCTTCAGCTGTTTACCAAGATGAAGACCCAAATCAGATTCATTCATAGGTGTGCTTGGATGAACTGACATTATCGGGTGCCTATCCAAGCGATATACTTTATCTCCAGACTTCGCAAAATGATGGCCGAAGTATGTGTATCTTCCTAGTGGAGGAGCACCGACAATAACTGGGACATGATTTTGTTTATCAAAGTACGGCAAAGCGGTTTTAATTGCACATCCGATACTTCCTATTTCAGGTGATGAATCAAATGTTGAGCAAGTTTTATAATGGACAATTCGTGCACCACTATTACTTAAGTTTTGCATAATCGGTTTTATTTCTTTTTCTAAACCTTGATTATCCTTCGCCCTTCCTGTGCCAGCAACTCCTATACATTGAAGTTCTGGATTTTTTTCAAGTATTTCTTTCGAAGGAGGAGTAAGGTATAAAACTGTACGATATCCTTTTTTGTATAGTGCTTCCATAGCATCTGTAGAACCCGTAAAATCATCTCCATAAAAGGCTAACAATAAGTTATTCATTGTTTAGTCCTCCCTTCTGGTTGAATTTTTCATAAGCTTCTCGAACGTACTTATCTTTCTTTATAATATCTTCGAATTTTTCTCCATTAACTGTACCTTCCCAACTTCGGATAAAACTGTGGACACCTGCTTTAACGCCACTAGGATGAGCTAATATACCGCCACCAGCTAAATGTAGTAAATCCGTAGTTTGAACAGCTTTATATGTTGGGTCTGCACTCCCAGCCCACTGAGCAGAAGATAAGACAGGTAGGACCTGATCGTCTTTAAATATTGGTTTCAAACAATCCTTAATTGATGTGGTAACAGATTGATTTGTTTCTGCAAACTTACTATTTAATCCATTAGTATGAAGATGATCTACACCGGACAGACGGCAAATTTTTTGGTAAGCTGTAAAATTCATTCCCAGTAATGGATGCCGAGTCATTGCTCCCCATTGGTTTCTATGTCCATGTATGGGAAGAGCGCTGTAATTAGCTAATTCTCTAATACTGCTATATCCAATGCTGTTTATGCTAACCATGATGCAGTTACCATTGTGTGAAATGACAGTGTCATGATTTCGTTTCATTTGATCAATGTCATCGGTAATATTAAAAGCATACATAGTTTTCTTACCTGTTTGCTCGGCCACACGGTTGATTTCTTCCATAGCTACCTTGACTCTATCTTCAAATGAAAAGTACAAGGGATTACCAGTTAATTCATCGTCCTTAATAAAATCTAACCCGGCTTCTGCAAGATTTCTGATTAGATACCGATAGTCTTCTTTTGGTAATCCTACGCTTGGCTTTATAATTGTCCCGAATATAGGGCGATTTTCTACCCCCATCAGCTTTCTTGTACCCTTTATTGCGAATTTACCAGAAGGATATTTTTCTTCGAATTTATTAGGTACGTTAAAGTCTAAGAGGCGTACCCCAGAAAATTCTCTTAATTCATATAGGTTGCCAGCAAGTGTTGTTATTAGATTAGGTAAGGAATAGCCAAAATTTAAAATTGGATATTCAATTTCAACAATTGCTTGATTATAAGAATCGTTATCTGATTGAATAGAAAACGGAAGTGAAGGAGTACTAACAGTTTGAATTAATTCAACAGAGATCACTTTAGCAGCATGTTTTGAATGTATTTCATCTGTTTCTCCAGGTAACTTAACAAATGTACCCGTTGATTGTTCTCCAGCTAATATAAGAGCAGCTTTTTCGGGATTAATTGGTGTCTCGATTAAGTACTTAGCTGTCACATTCATCTAATTCAACTCCATTTTCTTACATAGATTTATGTTAGATTTATATGAGATTTAAATTAATGTATGCGTTTCCAATTGCCAATATCATTTCAAAATTCTACAAATTGAAAAAGTGAAAAAAATCTGTACAATAAAGTTTTTAATGCACTCACTGACAATTAAAGAGCAGATGATTTTAAATAAGGAGCTTTATAATCTAAATGGATTTAAAGAATGAGCTACAGTTAGAACTTAATTTGTAACGAAATTGTAATATTTAGCCAAATTTCTCGCAAAAGTAGAAAAGTAGAAATTTCCACTTCTGCGAGAAATATAAACTTATAAACATAAGTAGAAATTTCCACTTATGCAAAGTGGAAATTTTAAAATGATAAAAGAACCCCTTGATATAACTGACATATCAAGGGGTTCTTTATAGTAAATATCAAATTTTAAATCTAACTTTCTCACAAAAGTAGAAAAGTAGAAATTTCCACTTATACGAGAAAGTATAACTTCTATACAAAAGTAGAAATTTCCACTTTTGAGAGTAAATATAGCAATGTCAAGCATTTTAGCTAGTTTACAAGATTTCTATTTTATGGTTAATTATTAATTAACATAAATTAGTTTTAGAGAAAAATAAAGAAGCCATTCCTCTAGTCTTTGGCCGGACAATGGAATGACTTCACCAAACTAACAATCACAAAAGTGAATGTCAGCAGTATTTGATAACCTGTGTGGTGGAACACACTGGTTATATATATCATATATGATATTATTGTACTGATTATAACAAGCTAATTTCTAATTTTCAATATTTAAAAGTACTGAAATATAAAATTTGGGGTACTTTTTTATTCGAAAAATAGAATTTCAATAGCTTGCTGGCATTCACCAAACGAATCTGAGGTGAATATCAGTGGCTATTTTTGTATCTACTAATCAATTATTAGATGTCTATAATACGATTCTTCACGATGGTTTAACTACATATAAAGTGAAAAACTCCAAAGCATCTTTACCTGCACTATTCAGAACTGAAAAAATGGATAAACAGCACAAAAAAGGTGCAATTTTTGCCGTGCGATCAAAATCCGATTTCACATCAAATGGAGTAAAAGGTTATATCATCACTTCAAAAGAAACACTTTTAGAAGATGCTACAGAGCTTACCCACTTCACCCCAAACGTTTATCGCCAATTCAGTTATTCAGATGAAAAACGCAGCATGATCCGTGGATTTGAAGAGAAGAACCTACTTCAAATCAACACTTTTGTCGTGGATATTGATACAAAACGTCATAGTGTACAGGATATTCTTTTGGCATGTGTTGATGAGAGTATCGGTGCACCAACATTAATCATCGAATCTGAACGAGGCTATCAAGTTTACTTTACTCTTACCCAGCCTTTATTTATCTCAAACAAAAATAACTTTCGTGGACTTACTGTAGCAAAGCGAATTGCTGACAACTTAAAAAAGAG